>Ga0180432_10000076_pt1 | contig 143178 bp, 122 predicted proteins | sample SS_ome_10_FD_132414 | JGI IMG/M metagenome (GOLD analysis project Ga0180432, IMG submission 132414) | Hypersaline lake sediment archaeal communities from the Salton Sea, California, USA - SS_1_MS_2 metaG | ecosystem: Environmental > Aquatic > Non-marine Saline and Alkaline > Hypersaline >... | reverse complement strand
CTCCGTAAGGAGCTAAAGGTCCCTTGTAGACGACAAGGTTGATAGGCTGGGTGTGTAAGTCCGGTAACGGATTCAGCTAACCAGTACTAATAGACCGTGAGGCTTGACCATAAAGTTTGTTCAGGGCAAAAATAGCAAAGACTTATCTAAAGAAAAGAATAGAGTAAATAATCCCGGCAACCATAACCAGGAGGCCACACCCGTTCCCATTCCGAACACGGAAGTTAAGCTCTTGTGTGCCGATGGTACTGCTCAGGCAGCTGAGTGGGAGAGTAGGTCGTTGCCGGGTTTTTTTTATACCCCGCCTTTTTTACAATGCAATCCAATCTATATGATGCACGGAGTCGCAGCGATCGACCATTTCAAAACGTCTCCGGAGCCTACAAATCAAAAGTATATCCTTTTTCATGAAAGTGGAATCGTTTTATTGATGAATCCCTATTCACGGATAATGTTCCCTTGACTATTGAACGGAGGTAGCCTTAAAAGTGCGCCGTTTTGCGGCTGATTATTCCCCTTGACGAAAAGGCGGATTGGGAGTATTATGGGTTTCGACAATATTATTAGGATTGAAATGAGGTTTTTAAAGCATTTTTGGACGGAATTTGCGCTCTAAAATTGCGCATAAAAGGATGGGGGGGCCGCTCAATACATCGAATGGATTCACCTCCTCTTTATGACCTCTCAGTTCTTAAGGAGAAATGAATGAATATCTATGCAGGAAACTTAGCCAGAGAGCTTTCCGAAGGTGAATTACGCGAAGCTTTTGAGGCGTTTGGTGAGGTCTCGTCCGTGGCGATTATCAAGGATAAATTCACGGGTGAATCCAGAGGATTCGGATTTGTGGAAATGCCTTCCAAGACTGAAGGCGAAGCCGCGATCCAGGAGTTGAACGGAAAAGAGATGAAGGGCCGGACCATGAACATCAATGAAGCCCGTCCCCGCAGAGACAACAACCGGCGTCCCGGTGGCGGTGGTGGAGGCCGTCGCTACTGATGGTACGATAGAAAAACGAAAAAATTCATCGAAAGCGAGGCGGACCGGATATCTCAATTCCGGTCCGCCTCGTATAGAATTGATTGCCAGGAAGGGGGAGTCCAAGCCGGCAAGGGAACCGTTCCGTTATAAGCGGAATTCAGCCGGGAATTTGTGAGTGTTTAAAAACGCCGGTGGAGTGCGTACGGAAGAGCTTGTGGTCTTGATAAGGAATACCGGGGGCTATTTCCGGATGGAAAAAGGCAGGGTTGCGTATGAAAGATGCTGTGTGCATCGTAACAGGATCGAGCTCGGGACTTGGCAAAGGGACTGCCATGAAGCTGGCGAACAAGGGAGCGAAACTGGTGCTTCTGAGCCGGGATAATCAGCGTGGCCATGTTGCCCGTAAAGAGATCGCCGATGCCGGAGTCGACGCGCAGGTCGATTGGATACCCGCGGATTTGTCTTCGCTTGAATCGGTGCGGAGTTTCGTTCGAGCATTTCGAAAACGATACGCGCATCTTGATGCGCTTTTCAACTGTGCCGGGGCTCTGCTGCCGAAGCGGCAAATGACCGCCGACGGGCTGGAAGGAAATTTCGCGGTCAATTACCTGGGGCCGTTTCTTTTAACCAATCTGCTTCTGGAACCGCTTAAAACGGCGTCTGCATCCAGGGTCGTGACCGTTTCCGGAAGAGCGCATAAAGGGAGCTGGCCTGAAGGGCTCCATCCGGCAACCATCGATTTTGAAGATCTGCAGGGTTTGGCAGAGTTCCGGTTTGTGAAAGCGGCGAAACAGGCCGTGTTGGCAAAAATATTGATGACGTATGAGATGGCCCGCCGTTGGCAAAACACCGGGATCGAGGTCTGTACGTTCTGTCCCGGTCTGACGCGCACGGATTTGATCTCGTCCATGCCGTGGATCTTAAGGTCCCTTGTGAAGGTTCGATTCGCCCTCCCGGGAGCAAAACATCCCGATCAGGCGGCCGAGCAGATCATTTCCTTGGCAAACCCGAATCGCGAAGTCAACGGCAAATATTTCGAATTCACGAAGAAGCGAATCGTGAAGGCGAAGTCCTCACTTGAATCCTATGACCCGAACATCGCTTCGAGGCTGTGGGTCGTGAGTGAAGAACTGGTCGGACAGAAATTTGCGGCGGTGCCCTAAATGGAATCGGCAGGAGGCCGAACCGTGAGGGGTTGAGAATATCGTCTTGTTTCATAAGAGGAATCGGTTTATGATTAAGACACAGTGATGACTTGGTGCTGGCAATAGCGATGAAACACAAAAAAAAACCTCCCGAGTCCGGGCATGAAACCAAGACGGAAAAGGAAATTACGTCATTAAAAACCGCGGTCGTCATTGAAGACGACTGGGTGACGATCAAGCTCCTGGAACACATGCTGGCGCAGGAAGGATTCAACGTTTATTCCGCATTTGACGGATTGAACGGTTGGGAGCTGATCCGGAACCATCAACCCGATTTGATTGTCTGCGATATGCTCATTCCCAAAATACATGGGATCGAGGTTTGCCGGAAAACCAAAACCGACCCGAGCTTGAAAGATATTCCCGTTATTCTGATGACGGGGGTTTATAAGGGTTTGTCGTACAACCGGGAGATAAAAGATGCCGGTGCCGATGGTTTTCTGGAAAAACCCATAGATGTCGAAAAACTTACCCGGATGATTTGGGATCTGCTTTGAAACCCGATTATTTCAAGCTGCGGCTGCCGGGTTTAACGGCGCGGCCGCCTTCCCGGCACATCGGACAATTATCCGGCTCGAAATTGATCACTTCCATTTGAAAAAGCGAATGAAAGGGAACACCGAATCGGGCGTTCCCGCCGCTTCGATCGACGACGGAGGTTACGGCTGCGATCTCGGCGCCCTGGGCTTGAACCGCGCTCATGACTTCCTTGACGGATCCGCCCGTCGTGGTCACATCTTCCGCCAGCAGAACTCTTTCTCCCCGCTTGACCTGAAAACCGCGCCGCAGCGTCATCTCGCCGTCAACCCTCTCGGCGAAGATGGATCTTGTTCCGAGCTGTCGTGCGAGCTCCTGCCCGAAGACGATGCCGCCGACCGCCGGAGAAACGACGACGTCGATCTTTTTGTCCCGGAAGTGATCGGCGGTATCGCGGCAAAGGGTTGCGGCGTGCCAAGGGTATTGAAAAACCAGCGCGCATTGAAAATAAGTCCGGCTGTGAAGGCCTGAGGTAAGAATAAAATGGCCCTCCATGAGGGCGCCCGATTCCTTGAAAATTTTTAAAATTTCTTCCGGCTTTAAGCTCATGTTAATTCAACTCCAACGTTGGCTTTAATAATAATTCAGAATACCATATCCGGGGTGAGTTGGAAATGCGCAACTGGTTTCACCTCTCTTTTTCCGGACGGATATCAAAAAAGCAAAGCGGAGGTGAACCCTATTCCTCCACATCTCGGAAAAGCTCTCCACGCTGTTTCCGGGATAGCGTGCGCTGGTATTCCTGCACCAGCGATGGGAAATGCTGCAGCGCGTAGCGGCCGGGTCGATTGGGCTTGATATTTCCTCCCGGCCGAAAGCTGACATGTTGAAGCCGTTGGAATTGTGCTGGAGCCGCCGGTTCTACTTTTTGCCGATTCTTCTCGAGAATCTCGTTCCAGATTTGCTTGGATTCCGCTATTGTGATCACTGATTTCTCCCGAAAATAAGCGCCCAGTTTATCATAGAAATCAGGGAAAAGGGAATGGTTTTCCGGGATTAACCTAAATGAATGGCGTAACCGCTGTCGTTTGAGGAAGAGTGGTTCAAAGATACCGGCAGGCTGGTTCTTTAAACATTGAATCCATGCCGGGCGAAAAGGTGACAACTTTTTAATATCTATATGCGTCTTGTTATATTAAAGAGGTGAGGACGTGTTCAGAAATTATATTAAAGTCACGCTGCGCAACATCTTAAGGCATAAAGGCTATTCTCTGATTAATATTACGGGCTTGGCAATCGGGATGGCCTGCTGCCTGTTGATATCGATCTGGGTCCTGGATGAGCTGAGCTATGACCGTTTTCATGAGCATGCGGAAGATCTGTATCGGGTGGAAGAAAACCAGCATTATTCCGGCAGAAATTTCCATGTGACGGTGACGCCATATCCTCTGGCTCCGGCTCTGCGGGAAGAAATTCCGGAGATTACAGAGGCTACCCGGGTGGTGTGGGCCGGTGGTCAGCTCTTCCGGTATGGGGAACAAGCATTTTTTGAGAACAATGTCCGAGCGGTGGATCCTTCCTTTTTGCAGATGTTTACTTTTCCTCTGATCCAAGGTGATCCGGATACGGCTCTCGATTCTCCTCATTCCCTCCTGATCACCGAAAAGCTGGCGGAAAAGTATTTCGGGACCGATGATGCCATGGGAAAAGTTCTCTCCATAAATAATCAGCATCAATTCACGGTGACCGGCGTGCTTCGCGATGTTCCCCACAACTCCACCCTGCAGTTCGATATCCTTATTCCCTATGTCGTCATGGAGAAGCAGGGCCGGACAAGCGACAGCTTCCTCGCCAATTCCATTTTGACAATCGTTCAGCTGCAGCCCGGGACCCCCAAGCAGCTGGTGGATGAGAAGATCCTCGGATTTATCCGGACGAAAGAGGCGGAGAGTCGAACCGATCTGGAACTCATGCCCTATACGCGCATCCACCTCCATTCCTATTGGGGCTATGCAAAGGATCCCGGGGCTGTCCGCTATATCTATATTTTTTCCATCATCGCTGTTTTTGTCCTGCTGATCGCCTGTATCAATTTCATGAATCTCACCACGGCCCGTTCCGCCGGCCGGGCCAAAGAAGTCGGTCTGCGCAAGGTGGTGGGAGCTGTAAAAGGCGATCTCGTGCGGCAGTTTTTCGGGGAATCAGTGGTTTATGCTTTCTCCGCGCTGATTTTGGCTGTGCTGTTGGTTATTCTGGTGCTGCCGGCCTTCAGCCGCCTGGCTGCCAAGGAACTTTCCTGGCGTGTCGCCGGTCTGGATCTGATTTTGCTGGGATTGGGAGGGATCACGCTGTTTACCGGACTGGTCGCCGGAAGTTACCCGGCTCTCTTCCTCTCTTCTTTTCAACCGGTCAAGGTATTAAAAGGCAGTCTGAAATCCGGTGCCGGGAGCGCCCGTTTCCGAAAAATACTGGTGGTGGTGCAGTTTTCGCTGTCCGTAAGCCTGATGATCGGAACGACGGTCGTCTATAAACAGTTGAATTATATGCAAAGCAAAAGCCTGGGATGGAACAAGGAGCATCTGGTATACATCCCGCTTCGGGCCGACATGCGAACTTCCTATTCGGCTTTGAAGCAAGAGTTGGTTAAGGACAGTCGGATCTTAGGGGTGACGGGAGCCAACTACCTGCCGTCTAATATCGGAAGCAATTCCAGTGGAGCCGATTGGGACGGCAAGGATCCGGAGTTCAATCGATTGATAGGCCAGACTTATGTCGATTACGATTACTGCGACATGCTGGGCATAGAGATCGTGGAAGGACGTGGCTTTTCCCACGACTATCCTACCGATGAAAGCAGCGGTTTTCTGGTCAATCAGGCCGTGGCCCGGCTTATGGATAAGCCGACGGCGCTTGGTGAACGCTTCAGTTTCATGGGAACCGAAGGCCATATCATCGGAGTCATGAAGGATTTTCACTATGGTTCCATGCGGCAGGAAATCGAGCCATTGGCGATTCGGCTCCGACCGCAGAATGTCGTTTTTGCACTGATCCGCTTGGGCCCCGGGAAGGTTTCAACCGGCCTTGACTTTATCGAAGCTACCTGGAAGCGAGTGATTCCTACCTATCCTTTCGAATCTCATTTCATCGATGAAGAATTCGACCGGATGTACCGGGCGGAAGAGCGTATCGGCGCTATCCTGCGGACATTCACCTTCCTGGCCGTTTTCATCGCCTGTCTGGGATTGTTCGGACTGGCGTCTTTTACCGCCGAACAGCGAACCCGGGAAATCGGGATCCGAAAGGTTCTCGGGGCTTCCATCTCTCAGGTCACGCTCCTGCTGTGCCGGGAGTTTCTGGTATTGGTGGTTGCGGCCAATCTTTTGGCTTGGCCGCTGGCATACTATGTCATGGGGAAGTGGTTGCGCGGATATGCCTATCGCACGGGCTTGAACTGGCCGTTATTCCTGGGGGCGTTGATCCTTGCCTTGGCCGTTGCTGTTTTATCCGTGGGTTTTCAAGCCCTGCGAGCCGCTTATGTCAATCCCGCTGAATCTCTGAAATATGAATAGAATGCCTCCGGGTTTCACCAGAGACACTCTATTCTGATCGTACTGTTTTTATACTCGGATCGGCGACTAGAATTTCAGCATCAATTCGAAGCGGAGCCAGTTGAAGCTGTCGGAACCGGAAAAGTAATAATCTCCGGGATTGAAATGTTCCCACACAAAATGGCCGCCGAGGTGTTTGTCAATCTTGACGTTAAGCCGGCCGATAAGCAGGCTGCCCCGGTAATTCCCCGTTCCCCCGGGAAAAACCTCGTTCGCTTCCTGGAAGGCGCCCAGGAAATGCTGGGTGACCTTGAGGTCGATATATGGGGAGAACTGAAAGATCAATCCGCCGTAAATGGAATTCAGGTTGCTCCAATTGGCCACTCCGTTTTCACGGATCAGGGTGTAAATATAGGATTCACTCCACTTGGGCCAGCGGCTGAAAAGAGGATCCCAGCCTTCATGGCGTTCGGTTTCCGGATCGTCGCCGCTCAGAGCGATACCGCCGACGGTCAGGGTTTTGACCAGCGGTATGGAATCGGAGAAGGAATAATCCAAATGGAAGTATCCACCGAAAGCGGAGCGATCGAAATCACCGTAGGATCCCGATTGAAACGCTCCTTCGCCGCAGAAGGAGAGGTTCGTCATGAGCGGGACCGTGATCCTGGCGCCGAAGGTGTTGATCCCGGATTCGATGGGGCGTGCTTCCGTGGAATCCGTGTCTTTTCGGAGAAAGTATGCTTCCGCCTTGGCCTTGTTTAACTTCTTGGTGAAATAGAGTCCCATGCCGCGCTCGGGCTGCTCGATCAGAGCTTGTTCCTGATCATTGATAACGGGAAGGATGTTGTCCACATCCGGAACGTAGCTGACGAACGCGGTCAGAACGGAATCGCCTTTAAAGCTGTAATCGGCTCTCGCCGCATTGAAATAGATGGATCGAGACCCGTCCAGAGCATGGCCGTCCATGACGACGAAACCCTCTCCCAACATGATGTTCTGTCTTCCCAGGGTCAGGGTCAGCGGGATCCGGCCGAGGTCGGCCCATTTGAAATACAGGTTGTCGACAAAGAGTTCATGGATCTCGAAATCTCTATCTTTGGGCGCCATGTAGTTGCGGAATTCATTGGTCAGCTTGGCGTTTAATTCCAAACCCGCCGCCGGCAGCCATTGGAACGTGAGATGGGTGCGGTGGCGGGTGAAGGCGAAGGCATCCGTTTTGGCGTCGTCAAGATTGACGGCATTGTCCCAGCTGACGAATCGGAAGCGCTCGGAGACGCTGAATTTATATTTGCGTTCCGGTGAATCCGCGCCCCGGCTCATGCCGAGGCAAATAAAAAATAACAAGATGTAAACAATGGCATTTCTTTTCATGCGGGTTTTTCCTTCATATCGCCGAGTTCCTAGGACTCCATGCTTATACTAATGTCTCCGGTCCGATATTTTAACCGTTATATCACCCGGAAGGAAGTGGAAATGACGATGTGGACTCATGATGTTAACCAATTTCCTCATATGAAGCAATCGGAGTACTTAGGGTTCTAAGCGGAATCTAAGGAAAAATATCATCTGCTGATCTTGGGTAAATATTAAAAGAGCTTGGGGAATAGGACCAGAAAGACGATCAAACCTAATGCGTAGAAAACCAACAGGGCGTATATAATCTTCCAACCCGGGCTGGAGGGGATCTGGATTGGAAGCGGAGAGTCGGGAAAACCCGGCTGCAGGAAACGGCTTCCCGCCGCAATGACGAATACCGCCAGCCCGAAACCAACGGCATTCCACCACAGCCAGGAGACGGAGGGAACGAACAGCCAGAGAAAGAGATTGGTCCCGACGCTGATCCCGAGGCCGATGAGAACGGCGATAGGCTTCGCTTTCCGCAGGAACACGGCGGCGAAAAAAACCGCGAACACCGGGCCGTAAAAAGCGGAACCGATTTTGTTGATGGATTCGATCACGGTGGGGGAGATATCGCCCACGAAAAAGGCGAAGCCCACACAAAAAACGCCCCATCCAAAGGTCAGCAGTTTGGAAAGCCGTAGCTCCCGGCTTGGATCGAGCGGCCGGGAGCGGAGGCGCTTGGCGATATCTTCCAGGGTTGCGGCGCTTAAAGAATTGATGGAAGAATCCAGCGAAGACATGGCGGCCGCGATGATGGCGATAAAGATCAATCCCACGAGTCCGGGAGGAATGTGTTCGAGGATGAAAGTAGGCAGCAGATAGTCGTAGCCACCGGATGGGAGCCGGGCGAGGAAAGCGGGATTCCGCTGCACGAAAGCGCCCAGGATAAGCCCGACCGTACAGGTGGCCAGCACCACCGGAAAACGCAGGAATCCGTTGAACAGCAGGCTGTATCGGCACTCCTTGAGGCTGTGGGCCGAAAGCTCACGCTGGACTTGGCTCTGATCGCAGCCGTAGTAGGAAGCGTAGAGAAAAAATCCACCCAGAAAAAGCGGCCAGAAGCCGAAATCGCGGCCGTCTCCCCATCCGTGCCCGGCGAAATCGATGGCGGTCAGGCGGGCGGGATCCAAGTCCGCGGCCAGACTTCCCCAGCCCCCGATCAAACGCAGTCCCACGATTCCGGTGACTACGATCCCCAGCAGAATGATCACCATCTGGATGGTATCGGAGATGATGTCGACGCGGATGCCTCCCATCAGTTCATAGGCGACAGCAACCGCTCCGATGAGCAGGATCGTCAGCGTCAAGGGGATCCCGAGCGTCACCGCCAGAACCAGAGCGGCGGCGTAAACCGCGACTCCGGTCGCTAGACCACGGCTGACCTGAAAGATGAAGCTGATGGCGATCCGTGTGGATACGTCGAAGCGCTCTTCGAGAAAGGCGTATACGCTGATGATGCGGCGGGCGTGATACAATGGAAAAAAGAAAGCCATCAGCACCACCATGGCGATCGGCAGTGCCAGCTCGTATCCCAGCCAGATCATCCCTCCCTGAGGGCGCAGGGCCACGAACGCCGGGGCCGAGATGAAGGAGATGGCGCCGAGTTGGGTTGCCATGGTGGAAAATCCTATCGGCAGCCAGGGGATCCGGCGCCCTCCCAGATAGTAATCGTCGACGGATTTCTGCGTCCGTCCCAGCCGCCAGCCCAGAAATATCATGAAAAGGGAATAGATCGAAACCACCAGCCAATCCCATGTCGTCATGAATATCCCCTCCGGAAAAAACAGCGCCGGGCGTATGTTTCTCCTCATGATTGTATCGAAAATCCGAAAAAGTTCAAGCCGGGCCGTGGAGCTGTTATCTCGACGTGTAATTCTTTATAATAAAAGGAATGAGAACTGGGATACCCGTTATTTCAATCATTTTTCTTTTAACCTTCTTGTCAGCGGCGGATGCCCAGGTCGTCGGAAGATTATCTAACCCGGAACAAACACCCGTGGTTTGGGGGGTTCTCGAGATACCGAGTTCCCCGGGGCAGTATCCGGGAGTGATCCTGCTTCACGGAGCGGCCGGATGGAATTCGATGTATGCAGAGTATGCAGAAGCCCTGGCCGCTTGTGGTTTTGTTGCTCTGGCGCTGGATTATTATGCCGCAACCGGCTCCGCAGCGATCGGATCTGAAGAGAAACTCGAAAAATGGCCGCGCTGGCAGGCCGCCGTGTGCGCTGCTGTTTCTTATTTGTCCTCGCTTCCCGAGGTCTCGAAGAACGACATCGGACTGGTCGGCTTCTCGCGAGGAGCTTTTTTGGCGGTTTCCACGGCCGCATCACTGCCTGATGTGGGAGCCGTTGTCGATTTTTTCGGCGGGGGGGGCGGCGGCTCGGATTCTCTCGAAGTGGAAGCGCGGGATTTTCCGCCGCTTCTCATCCTCCATGGTGAAGCGGACAGGATCGTACCCATGAGATTTGCCGTCAGACTGCGGGAAGCGGTCCTTGCTCACGGAGGGGAAGTGGAGTGGCATATCTATCCCGGCGCCCGCCATGCCTTCAATATGCCGGACGGCCCCACGTACTCGGAAGAAGCGGCGGCCGATTCCTTCGGGAGGACGGTTGCTTTCTTGAAACGACGGCTTATCCGGTGAGAGATCCTGCTCCGTCGCTTCGGATCAAAGAAGTCATATCATTGGGCAGCCATTCCGCTTTTGGGATCGGGTCCGTTTACAAGATTAGCAAAAATGATGCGTGTCGGGATGGTTACTGTTAAACAAGGAGAAACAACGGTTCTCAACATCCCATCACGGTCGGGTACCTGAAGCACAGCGTATGATGATCCCTTGAAACACGTAACGCGTTCATCGGATTGTTTAGCGGCTAATCGAGATGCGGCGTCAGCGCAAGAACGTAAACGAATTTCCCCGTGCCTTCGACGAATTCGATCCTGTGATTGGTCGTGCTCGCTTTGTTGTAGGAAAATCCAAAGCCGCGATTCCATGCCACCGGGATGTTCTTCTCATCGACTTTGAGTTCCCATTTCTTCTCACTGTCGTTCCACACCCAGTATTTCATGTCCTCCAGGCCCGTGGCGCCTTCGTAGATCGTGAGCGTGCAGTCTTCGTTCTCGCCGTCATAGTCACCGCATTCGCAGGACCCGTCCGGATAGAAAAGCACCACTCCCTCGCGCCTGATCTTGGATTGATGGCCTTGGGCGATGCTTTCGCCGGCATACTCGAGAGTGCCCCTTTCACTGCAGGTTATCGTCCCGAAGCGATCCATTTCGATCCCGCAGATCGTCGTGCTTGAGAATTGAGGCATCTCACAAGAATAGGTTATGGTTAAAGTGCCGACAAAAGAATTGTCGAAAATGGCGTCGTCCCATTCGTCTTCCGGATCTCTCGGCGTCTTGACGCAACTCCCCAAAAAAAACAGTCCGATGACCATGAGTAAAAATAATTTCTTCACATTTGGCTCCATGATTGCTTTGTGGGAAAATCCATTTACCATGAGATGTGATTTTAAATGCCTCTTATTCAAATTTCAATAGAGGTTCATGAATATTTCAGGGAACATCAAGAAAAAAGAATGGTCCGGTTTCCCGCAATAATGGAGTCATTTCGATGCTTTCTTGAGGGATATGATGATTTTTTCAGCTGTGAGGCCGGATAAAAGGGGAGGGGGCTCGGCTGAAAAAGCACCGATTGACGGGATCGTGCGAAAAGCATATTTTCATAATTTATTAATTTCCCGCTTCTCATCCCGGCCCGACTGCATTATCATGGGTATGGATAGAGAGATGTTTTATAATGAGCGTCTCTTGTCCGGGGGGAGCATGATGTAGTACCGGAAAAGGGAGAGATATCCAGCGAGGAGAGGAACAGTCATATGGCAAAGGGCAAAGACAAGAAAAAAATCCAGGATAAGAAAAAGCCGAAAAAAACCTTGAAAGAGAAGCGGAAAGCGAAGAAGGAAAAATCTCAAGCATTGAACGGATAATTATTCGCCGCGCTTTCAATCTCCCCATGGGGAAGGTTTAGCCTGTTCAAAATAAAAAAGGGGGAATAAAGGGCATGCCGCAAAAAAAAGGAAAAAAAGAGACGTTTTGGGAAGAAGACGAATCCAAAAAGAACAAAGATCAAAAGAAAAAAACTCCCTCCAAAAAAAGTAAAAAAACAAAATCCAAGGTGAAACTGATCACCCCTTCCCGGGGGAAATCGGGAAAGAAATAAAGTTTTCAGCCTTTTTGCCGTCAAGCCGTGGATCGAGTTTGACTTAACCCCCTTTCTCGATTCCATCATCATCCGATACGCGGAAACCGCGCGGATGGGATGCAAATGTGAATGAGGGATTCAATTCGTAGATATCAAGCTCTTTAGTTCTTCGATGATTTCATGAGGCGAATCCATCGTCGGGAGCTTCTTCCTTAACCTCAAGTTTCCATCGAAGCCGTCTAAATATTTTACCAGGAAGGTTCTGAAATGCAGGGCGGCTTTGCGCTCCGGCATAAAGGCTTTTCCTGGGAAATGTCGTTCCTTTTTCATCAGCTCGGTCAATCCTTCCAGGTGTTTGATGACAACCTTCAAGCGATCCAGAGAAGTGTGCCGGTCGATTTCATTCCCATTGATCAGACAATGGATATTTTTAAAAATCCAGGGATTCCCGACCGCCGCCCTTCCTATCATCACTCCATCAACCCCCGTCTTTTTAAACATTTCAACGGCATCCTCTGCATCGGAGATGCCCCCGTTGCCGATAACGGGGATGGATATCAGGGATTTTATTCTTCTTAATGTTTTCCAATCCGCCGGTCCATCATGCTTATCCGTCGCATAACGCGAATGGATCGTGATGGCGGAAGCGCCTCCCTCCTCAGCGGCGCGTGCGATGTCCACAATATTGTTTTTACGGGGCGAAACTCCGATCCGGGTTTTCAGGGTTACGGGGACGGATACGGCGCTGCTTACCGCACGCACGATCTCTCCGATCAATTTGGGGCTGTTCATGAGAGCGGCCCCGGCTCCCTTGGCGACTATTTTTGGAGCGGGACACCCGCAGTTGATATCGATCATGTCGAACCGGCCCAGTTTTTCAATTTGCAGGGCTGATTCCGCCATCGTTTCCGGTATGGATCCGAAAATTTGGGCTCCCAGAGGAGTCTCTTCATATTCAACGACCAGCCGCTCATGAGACAGATAATATTCTTGTGTCGGTTCCACGGCGTTTATGGTTTCGGTAAAAGAAAAGCCGCAATGAAAATCTTTACATATGGATCGAAATATGGAGTTGGAAATGCCCGCCATGGGTGCGAGACCGACCGGGAAATTTATTTCCAGGCTTCCAAGCTGGAGAGGGCCGATTTTCAATTTTTCCGTGCGTGTTGGACCAGCCATTTTTCGACAACCTCTCCCGGGAGCCCCATGATGTTCGTGAATGAGCCCGTGTATTCCGCGATGATGAGCTCCCTTTCTTGATTGATATCATACGCTCCCGCCTTATCCAGGGGGGTGACTTTTTTAAAATATTCATGAATTTGCGGCAAGCTGAGTTTCTTGAACCGTACCGAGGATTTTTCCACATGTGTTTCAAGCGGCGCCGTCGGCAAGGAAAGCGTCACGGCGGTCAAAACAATGTGTTCCTTCCCGGAGAACATTTCAAAAATGGAGACGGCTTCCTCCAGGGTGGCGGGCTTGGTCATGCAGCGGCCCTGAAAATCAATAACCGTATCTGCGGTTATGATGAATGCGTTGGGGTGTTTTGGCCGACACCAGCGGTTCTTTCGCAGTGCATTTTCAGACGCCGTCCGTCGGGGATCGGTGGGATCGAATATTTCATCGACCCCGGGAATAACCACATTGAAGCGGATGCCAAGGCCTTCGAGTATGGATCTGCGGCGTTCCGATGCGGAACCGAGAATGACGGTATCTTCTTTCATGACGGTATGATAGCATAATCTGCGGTCCTCTTTGCTCCGGGCACGAAATATTTCCGGTGAAGCCGAACGGAATTTCATCTCCCGGAAGAAATTTATGACAATATCCGCTCCAGATCTTCCGCCGGGTATCCGGAGAGACCCAACGATTTCATGGTCCGTTTGGCTTGCGCGAGATAATTCCTCCCCATAAGTACGGATGCCAGCCGGATGACGGAGGAGATGTGAGGTGTCTCGACGCCGATCTGGTCGGCAAGACTCCGCCAGAATACCAAACCATACCCCGCATCCTCGTGAAAGTATCGGTTGTCAAGTTTGCTCTGCGCCTTGATCCCTCTGAAACCCGGCGCTTCGGAATACCCCTTGTCATATGTGGGCTCCGCCATGTAGCCCTGCAGGTCTCCCAATACCGGTTCCGGAATGACCTCGATATCGAGCGCCCGTCCGATTGCGATCCTTTCCTGATCGAGCGCTTTGATCAACCGTCCCACGGCGGGCGTCACGCCTTCTTCGTAGAAATAGAAATCGCCCTGGGTGCGTTCGATCAAAGCGGCGTTCAGCAGTGTGACGGAGGGGTGAATGATTGGATTCCCGTTTTGCAGACTGGTTTGCAGAACATTTTTCGCGGGCGCCATGGCCGGATACACATCATGGATCGTTTCCGTCACCCGGACCGCGTTTCGGGAAGGCAGGGCGGCCAGGAAAAGCCCGCCCTTGACTTTGAGATAAACATGGATCTCTCCCGGTTCCATGACGCGAACCGCATAAGGAAGCGTGGAGGTTTCCGCAACCATAATACCTTCATCTTGCAGACTCAGCCGGGCTCCGTTCTTGAATTCGAGGCTTCCCATGCATGATCCGGGACACACGATGACGATCTGACCTTTTTTCAAATAAGGTTTGCACGCCTCGGCAAAGGGCTTGGTGCTGTAGGCGGGGCCGACGACATAGATGATCTCGGCATCCCTCAAGGCGATTTCGATCTCATGCCCGGCATATTCAATGGGAGCGAAACCCTCCAGCTCTCCTTTCGCGCGGACACCACCTTGTTGTCGGATCCTTTTGATGTTATCGGGGAATTTGTCGAAATCAAAAAGACTGACGGTGTGGTTATGCAGAGCGCAATCGAAGGCTACGGCACAACCTCCGTTTCCCGTACCCAAGACCGTGATATTCATAATATAGACTCCTCATGATTTAAAAAGATATGAATAAAAATGAAGCGCCTGCCTATAAAACGAATGCGCCTATCGACGTTCCTCTCAGTATGACCGGTTGATGGGCACTTGCTCATCATATAATAATCATCCCCAGAGCCATGAACAGGATAGCGGCGAGAACAGCCGCGGTGATCGCATAAGGCAATTGAGTCGTGACATGATCGATATGATCGGAACCTGCGCCGAAAGATGACAAACAAGTCGTGTCGGACACCGGAGAACAGTGGTCTCCGAACAACCCCCCGCCCACCAACGCCCCAAGGGTCAATAAAACGAATGATGACAGCTCGCCATGAGAAAGGTTAAAAGCGATCGGCATGACGAATGGAATCACGATGGCGTAGCTGCCCCAGGAAGTCCCCGTGAAAAATGAGATCAGGCCGGCGGTCAGAAATGATATCGTCGGGAGCATCCAGGACGTCATCCATGCCGACGTGACGGAAATGATATAATCCTGGGCCCCCAGAGTTTTCGAAATGGTGTTGATGCAGTATGCCATCGCCAGGATCAGTATCGCCGGAAATACGCCTATGATGCCGGTTACCGCCACGTCCATTCCGTCTTTTACACCTGAGAAATATTTTCCGAATGATAAAGCTATGGCCAGGTAGATGACCGCCGCGATAAACGCCTCCAGGACTTTTGCGGAATGAAGAATCAGAAATGTACCCAAGGCGATCACGATGATGATCAAAACCGGAACAATCAGATATATGATAAGATTGGTTTTTTTGTCCTCGGGGGATTTGATCAAATCCATTTCCTTGCCGGTCAGGGGGACCGCGCCGTCGCGCAGCACTTTCCCCTGAGTGTAGGCTCTCTGCTCCGCTTTTCGCATCGGACCGAAGTTCGGGATGATCCGATAGGCGATAGCTCCGGCAAGAATAACGGCGAACCAACCATAGAAATTAAAGGGGATCGTCCGAATAAATACGGCCATGCCGTCTTCGACTGATGCGATCGGGCCGTATCCTATGAGGATGCCTGAAATAAATACGGCCCATCCGCTTATCGGCACCAAGGTGCAAACCGGTCCGCTTCCCGAATCAAGCAGATAGGCCAGCATTTCCCGCGACACTTTGTGCTTGTCCGTGAGGGGCTTTGCGATCGGGCCGCTGAATAAGGGGCTGAAATAATCGCTGAAGAAAACAAAAATTCCCAGCAGCCAACCGAAACCGGATGCGGCGCGCCTGGTTTTGATCCGTTTTGACGCCCATTCCGAAAAAGCCGAAATCACTCCCGCCCGCAAATAGAATGCGATCATGATCCCGACCGCGACCTCGATCATCATCACCCAGATAAAATCTTTTGTCCCCAAGGCATTCTGAAAAAGAACGGCCAGACCGCTTGCGGGATCGAGACCCGTCAGCACGACGCCGAAGATACACCCGATCAACAGCGAAAAAACGGCATCCTTGGTGATAAAAGCAAGCAGCAGTGCGATGATGATAGGCAGCAAAGAAACCAACCCCAAACCCGATTCAACCGTCATGATGATATCCTTTCACTCCTCGCCGGGTTCTCAGAGGGATGAAGATTCCGCTTCTTCAACTCATTACTCAAGATAAAAAAAATTTTGTCATGATTTTGCCAAAAGAGAAGACTCGACAAGAAATGCCCCTTGAACAAACAGATTTTCCCTCAAAAGCCGGTTGCAGTATATATCACTCGTACAAAAGCGGCAGCTTTTTTCCCGCGGACGAGTCTATATATTTGAATCAAATATAACCGGAGAGACATGCCGATGACCCCACGACTGGAAGACCGCCCCTCGATCATTCATAATGGGGTTTTCCGTCTGAGCCCGGAGTATCCTTTTCGCCTGAGGATGTCATAGATCACGATCGCCGCCGCGTTGGAGAGGTTGAGCGATCGAGCCTCGCGAACCATGGGGATGCGGTAGCATTTGTCGGGTTTTTCGGAGAGAAATCGCCCGGGGAGACCCGCGGTCTCCCTGCCGAAGATCAGAAACAGGGGATCGCAGAGATCGATGGCGTCGTAGGTTTGCTCCGCGTGCTTGGTCAGGAAGGCCATGTGACCGTTCGGGTGGGCGCTCGTAAAATCCTCCAGGCTTTCATACGTTGAGATGTCCACCAGCTTCCAGTAATCCAATCCCGCCCGCTTGAGATACCGGTCATCCATCGAAAATCCGAGAGGTTTGATCAGGTGTAGGGCGGCTCCGACGGCGGCACAGGTCCGGGCGATGTTGCCCGTGTTCTGCGGAATTTCAGGTTCGAACAAAACGATATTGAGATTGTTCATATTATTTATCCGGTGCGTTCAGCTGATGGATATCAACGCTCGATTCTCGGTCGCCGATCAGATGGCGGCAGAAATAGTCGGCCCGCAGCCAGAAGAAATAATCTTCCATCTTGCCGTAGTGGTGCCGCTGCCCGGGGAAGATGAACATATCGAAACGCTTGTTGGCCTTGATCAGGGCATCGGCGACGCGGATGGTGTTGGCGTGATGGACGTTGTTGTCCATGTCCCCGGTGACCAGCAGCAGGCGTCCTTGGAGCCGATGGGCGATTTCCGAGTTGGTATCGACATCATAGACGAAACGGGTTTCTCCGTTTTCCTCGACGATTTCTTTCACCCCGTTGTGTTTTTCATTCCAGTACATATCGAAGACGGGATTGTCGTGATTGCCGGAAGAGGAGACCGCCACCTTGAAAAAATTGGGGTATACCAGCATGGCGGCCGTGGACATGAACCCTCCGCCGGAGTGACCGAAGATGCCGACCCTGTCGATATCGATAAACGCGTGGCGCGCCGCAAGCTGTTCGAGGGCGTATTTCTTGTCGGCCAGTCCGTAATCGCGAAAATTTTCATAGCCGTAGTTGTGGTACCATTTGGATCGTTCCGGATGTCCGCCGCGGTTCCCCACGCACACCACGATGAAACCGCACTGCGTGAGGGCGACATGGCGCAGGGAATCCCGGAAGGTCAGCGGAACGGACTCCGTCTGGGGGCCGGGGTAAACGTAGATGATGACGGGATAACGCCGGCCGGAATCGAAATCGAAGGGTTTGTACATCACTCCGTAAAGATCGGTGATCCCGTCGTCGGCCTTAAGATGGAAACGCTCGCAGAACCTGAATCCCGCTGCCTGGAGAGAAGTAAGGTCCGCGGTTTCCAGATCCAAGAGCTTTCGGCCCTGGTTGTCACGCAGCACCGAACGCGGCGTCGTGTCGACCCGGGAGATATTATCCACGAAGTAGTCTCCGGAAGGGTGCATGTGCGAGCGGTGTTCGGCGTCCTCCGGATTCAGCTGCTTCATCCCGGTCCCGTCAAGATTAACGCGGTAGAGATGGTGCTGATAGGGATTCTCATCGGGATCCTTTCCACAAGCCGTAAAGTAGAGCACGCGGTTTTTCTGATCCAGATGGACGATCTTACGGCAGGAAAAAGGCCCTGACGTGATGCGGTTTTTCAAGCGGCCCGAGCCGTCGTAGAGATAAAAATGTCCCCAACCGTCCCGTTCGGACCAGAAAATCAATTCGCGCCCGCCGTCAAGGATGTGCGGGGAGAGGGTTTCGATATAGGTGTTCAGCCGTTCCTCGATAAGGACGCGGACCGTTCCGGCGGCGGTATCCGCTGCACACAAGTCTAATTTCCGATAATCCCGGCTTCGACGGCCGAAGTAAACTTCCCGGGAGGAATCACCCCACCACAGATAAGGCTTGCTCCGGAAAGGTCCCGTGCTTTCCGCCTGGTAGAGGGCCTGGTCTTTCCATCGGTCGGTTGGGATGAGGAGGCGGCTTTTGGTTTCGCGATCGAATACGTAAAGCTCGTGCCGGGGGACGTCCGGATCACCGGGCATGACATACGGATATGTCTCCAGGGTGGGGCGGGGAGTGGAGAGACAGTTGATCAGCCACAGGGGCTTGATCTTCCGGGCGTCGGTGCGGATGAAAGCGAATTTTCGTGAATCCGGGGACCATGACACGCTGACCTTTTTTCGCTTTTCATGGTCCGTGTCGGTATCGTCATGAGCATAGCTGTAAAAGGTTGCGCCGTCTTCGGTCAATCGATCCGGTTCGGCATCGGGATCATCCGCGTCAAGCATATAAAGGTCGTGACGGTATGCATAGAGGATGGTCTTTTTATCCGGTGAAAAGCAGGCCCATTCCGGAGGCTCCTTCTCCTCCTCTTCAGTGATCCGGGTCAGTTTCCGTGATGCCAGGTCATATTCAAACCGCATGTCATCGACATCGAATCGTACCGCACGATCCCGGTTTACAAAAGTGATGGTTTCTATGGGATGGTGTTGGGGATCATAGGGATTTCGGGTCAGCTGCGTGAGCAGGGACGCCATGTGGGCGTTGTCGAATACAGGCTTTTTGGTCTTTTTTACGGGATCGACCAGGTAAAAATCCACTCCTTGGGTGGTTCGATAGCGATACCAGAAACAACGGCTGTGCTCCAGCCAATGGGGCTCGACGGTTGTGTCGAAGATCATTTTTGACATTTTTTCGGATGTGAAGCGCTCGGCCAACTCGGTGTTGGCTTTGTGTTTCGCAACCGGCTGTGATTCGAGTCCGTTGGAGAAAAAGAGGGAAAGGAGGACCGCGCAGGCAGCTGTGCGGCCGATTCCGGATCGATGCGGACACGGATGGCTTTTTGTCATGATGGTTGACTCCTTTATCTTTTTTATGGAAATCCTATGCGGCGTTTCATTTTTGTGGGCGGCGGCACAAGCCTGATCGTATCGAGACGCGGCCCGGCCCATAACCGAAAATTCAATATAACATAAGCTTTCGGGGGGATGTCAAAGGCGGGCTCGGGTTTTCCGGAGGGAGAGCACCGTGACCGGATCATATTTGAGACTCGAGGCCAAACGCATTTTACGGGCATGGACAGAAATTTCATCCTCTGGTATCATTGAAATGATGATATACGGATTATGGGGGATTTTGGTTTTGTTCGTCATCGGAGGATGCGGGGTAATGTCCGGGGACCAGGAAAAGCGACACATGGATACCGGCGATCTTCTGCCGGAGCGGTTTCTGGGTTGGAGCAGGGAAGGGGGCGACCGGCTCTTTGATCCCGAGACGATCTTCGATTATATCGACGGAGCGGGAGAAGTATATCGGGCTTATGGTTTTCGCTCTCTCCGGGCGCGTCATTTCGTCAAACCGGGGAACCCCAGGATCATCGCCGACCTTTTCGAGATGGATTCGGCGTCCGACGCGTTCGGGGTTTTTACCCATAACCTCGAAGGAGAGCGCGCGGGGATCGGTCAGGATTCCCGCTACAGCGGAGGGCTGCTTTCATTCTGGAAGGATCGGTTTTTTGTATCGCTGTTCGCGGAAGCGGAGACGCCCTCCGCCGAGGCCGCGCTCAAGGCTTTGGGAGCTCATGTCGCCTCTTCGATCCCGGGCTCCGGGGAACCTCCGGCTATCGTAAACGAGCTTCCCCCGCAGGGGCTCGACCGGGAAGGGATCCGATATATGCGCAGCCATATGATATTGAATTACCACTTCTTCGTCGCCGAAGAAAACATCCTGGGGATCGACTCGGAGACCGAGGCGGTGCTGGGAACCTATGGGAAGGGGGAAAACCGCTATTACATGCTTTTGATCCATTACCCCCGGGCCGAGGAAGCGTCGCGCGCATTGGCGGCGTTTTTACGTGAATACATGCCGGATGCCGTGGAGGCGGGGATGGTAAGAACGGAAAACGGGAGGTGGACCGGTGTTTCCGTAAAAGCGAAGCGACTGGCGGTCGTTTTCGACGCACCTTCCCCGGAAACCGTAAGGCTGATGCTGGCAAAGGTTTCCTGAATCGGAAGCCGGGGACGGATTATCAGGCAGGCGGACCGTCCCAAAAGGAGAATCCCATGTCTTTGAAAACCTTGACCCGGAGAGACTTTCTGACGGCGGCCGCAACCGTGCCGCTGGCCGGTGCCTTGAGAAGAAGCCGGTTGAAAACGGGGGGAAGGATTCCTCCCGAAAAATCCCGAGTCGTTCTGGTTCGTGATGAAAGAGCGCTGCGGGCTTTCAAGCAGCCGGATGCGCGCATCGTGCGGAACATGCTTGATCAGGCCGTGGCGGCCCTGCTGGATGAAAAACAGCCGGAATCCGCTTGGAAACGCTTGATCTCTCCCGAGGATACGGTGGGTATCAAATCCAACGTATACCGCTATCTTCCCACCACGCCTGAGGTCGAACAAGCCATTGCGGCAAGGGTGAGGGAGACGGGGGTTCCCGAAGCGCGCATATCCGTCGATGACCGGGGCGTGAGGCGCAATCCGGTTTTCCGGGAGGCGACGGCTCTGATCAACGCCCGCCCCGCGCGTACTCATCACTGGTCGGGAATGGGATCATTGATCAAGAATTACATCATGTTCGTGCCCCGTCCGTCCGCGTATCACGGTGATTCATGCGCCGACTTGGGGAGTATCTGGAACGAATACGGATTGCTTGAAAAAACGCGCCTCAATGTGCTTGTGATGTTGTTTCCTCAGTTCCATACCGTGGGACCGCACAGCTATTCCGACAAGTACGTATGGGGATACAAGGGATTGATCGTCAGTCGGGACCCGGTGGCGGCGGATTCCGTCGGTTTGCGGATCCTCACGGCGAAACGCAGGGAGTTTTTTGGTGAAGACGTTTCCTTGAGAACGCCCGCAAAGCATATCCGTACAGCGGCAACGCGTCACGGCCTGGGAGTCGCGGATCCGTCACGTATCGAATTGATGACGCTGGGTTGGAAAGAGGGACTTCTGTTGGCGTGAGAGCGAAGGCTTTCAGGCCGGAGGAATACGACAGGCGGCGATCTTGGTATCCATCCGGCCCGCAAGCCGAATATTCAGGTGATCCGGAAGGGCTATTTCACTTCGTTATAGGCCCATTCGAGCCATTGGGTGAGGATTTCCAGATCGGACTTTTCCACGGTGGCACCGCTCCAGAATCGCAGGCCCGGAGGAGCGTCCCGATAAGAGGCGCAGTCGTATGCCACTTCTTCCTCGGCCAGAAGCTTGACCATTGCTTTGAGCTTGTCTTCCGGTAAATCAACCGTGAAACAAACGCTGGTGTTGGACCGGATGTTTTTATCTTCAGCCAGGAAGTGAATCCAGTCGTGCTTGGCGACAAACTCTTCCCAAACCGCAAGGTTGCTTTCGCTGCGGTCGATCAGGCCCTTGAGGCCGCCGACGGATTCCGCCCATTTGAGAGAGGCCAGATAATCCTCGTTGCAGAGCATGGAAGGAGTGTTGATGGTCGATCCTTTGAAGATCCCTTCCATGAACTTGCCTTTTTTCATCATGCGGAAGATCTTGGGCATCGGCCATGGAGGCGTGTAGCTTTCCAGCCGCTCGACGGCGCGCGGAGACAGGATGAGAACTCCGTGGGCCGCTTCACCGCCGAGAACTTTCTGCCAGGAATATGTGATGACATCCAATTTGTGATAGGGAATATCCATGGCGAAAACGGCGGACGTGGCGTCGCAGAGCGTCAATCCGGCCCGATTATCCGGAATCCAGTCGCCGTCGGGAAGCTTGACGCCGCTGGTCGTGCCGTTCCAGACAAAGACCACGTCGTTGTTGAAATCGGCTTGCGACATCTCCGGGAGTTTTCCATAATCGGACTTGAAGACCCTGACGTTGTCCAATTTGAGCTGTTTTTGGATGTCGGTCGCCCATCCGCCGCTGAATGATTCCCAGACGAAGACATCGACGCCCCGCGGCCCCAACAAGGACCACATGGCCATTTCAAAGGCACCGGTGTCCGATGCCGGAACGATGCCGACATAGTAATCTTCGGGCAGGCCGAGGATCTCTTTCGTCTTTTCGATGGCTTTCTGAAGCTTGCCTTTCCCCAGCGGGCTGCGGTGAGACCGCCCGAAGGGCGCATCGCTGAGTTCATCCAGGCTGAATCCCGGATGTTTGGCGCACGGTCCTGATGAAAAACATGGATTCTTAGGTTTGATGGCTGGTTTCATGTCCCTCTCCTATGTATATATAAAGATGTTGATTCCCGTTGTTTTTACATGAAAAAATAATTCTAACATACTGCTCATCCTTTTGCTAATACCACAGTTGCAGGTGTTCGTCAATGGTGAACATGCCCGCATTCTTCACGGCGTACGGTCCGCTTGCGGGGGGCGGGAAAAATGGATTCCGCGTCTTTGTGCGATCGTGCCCGGTCCGAAAATAGGAATCGATTGCAAAGACATCTCATCTCATGTATATAGAAAAAAATGTTTATGAAGGAGGTCCCATTGCCGAAATGGATTCCGGAACCAAGCCGCATCCCCGCGGCGGGAAACAAAGCCAAACTCATTGAAGAGTTTGTGGGGCGGCAGAATACGGGTACGACCAGGCTCAGTATCGCCCGGATGAAGAGCCCCGCCGGTTGGGAGGAATCGGGGCAAACCCCCGAGTTCGATGAGTTCTCGTTGGTATTGACGGGACGACTGCGGGTGGAAACCCGGGAAGAGGTTTTCGAGGTGGCGGCGGGGGAGGGATTCATCGCTTACAGGAAAGAATGGGTGCGGTACAGTTCTCCCCATCCTGAAGGCGCCGAATACATTGCGGTCTGTTTGCCGGCGTTTTCGCCCGACACCGTTCATCGGGACGCATGAGATCCCGTCTCCGAGCCGGCGGCAGTGAACCGGATGGTTTGACTTGTGCGAAGAGGATGATTAAAATTTTATTGCATAGGGTCGAGAGGCCGATGATGAGGGGATAAGGAGTATTGATGCGGTTTTCGAAATATCATGCCTTAGGCAATGATTATATTGTTGTAAATCCTGATGAAATTCAGCGAAAGCTGGTTCCCTCCCTGATCCGGAAACTTTGTCACCGCCATTTCGGTATCGGATCGGATGGACTGTTGCTGGGACCCCTCGAATCTTCCGAATGCCATTTCGGACTGCGGTTGTTTAATCCCGACGGAAGCGAATTTGAAAAAAGCGGAAACGGTCTGCGCATATTTGCCAGGTATCTGTGGGATCGGGGACTCGTGGGAGACAAGCCCGTCTCGATCCTGACGCTTGGCGGCGGGGTTACGGCCCAGGTTCAATCCGGAGGTGAAAACGTCACCCTGGATTTAGGCCAAATCAGTTTTCACAGCCATAGGATCCCGCTTTCGGGCCCTCCGCGGGAAGTTCTCAATGAGAAGATGGAGATAGCGGGGCGGACATTTCGGTTTTGTGCGGCGTCCATCGGAAACCCTCACTGCGTGATCATTCAGGATGAGATCGGGGCTGAAGAAACCCAAAAATGGGGCCCGCTTATAGAGAAGGAAGAGCGGTTCCTTCACCGAACCAACGTCCAGTTCGTAAAGATCGTCAGCCGCGATCTCATCCGTATCGAAATATGGGAAAGAGGCGCGGGATATACCCTGGCTTCGGGGACGAGCAGCAGCGCCGCCGCGGCCGTCGCGTACCGTTTGGGTATATGTGATCCGCAGATTACGGTGGAAATGCCGGGCGGTCGAATCGAAGTGGCTATCGCGAAAGATTGGGCGGTTACGATCAAGGGAGGCGTTCAAAAAGTCTGTGAAGGGCTCGTGGCGGATAGGGATTTGAAGCCGCTTCCCTGTGAGGATATTTGAGATTGTCGGTTTCTGAAAAGACAGGAGAACGGACGACCGTGATGGGACGGAAGCGTGTGCTGGTTACCGGAAGCACCGGGTTTATCGGGCTCCACCTCGTACGTGATCTGCTGCGGCGGGGGCACGAGGTCGCCTGTCTTGTGCGCGGCGCCAGCCGCAGGCGGTCACTGGAAGGCCTGAAAATCATACCGATCCCGGGAGACTATTCCCGCCTGGAAACCCTGCTTGCCGCTGTAAGGGAAAAGGACTGGGTTTTTCATTTGGGGGGCGTTATCAAAGCCGATGATTGGGATACCTATTACCAAGCGAATACGGTCGGAACCCGCAACCTGCTGGAGGCATGCAGCGCGGAGGTGTCAGGGAAACCGCGTCTTATTTATGTCTCCAGCATCGCGGCTTCCGGACCTTCTCCTCCGGGTGTGATCAAACGAGAATCGGATCCCTGCAAGCCTATAAATTTCTACGGGGAAAGCAAGCGCCGGGCTGAGGAAGTCTGCCGGGAGTACGCGGATCGTTTGCCGATCGTCATCGTCCGCCCTCCCAATGTTCTGGGCTACGGGCAGAAGGATCTCTATCGGGTGATGCGCTTGATCAAACGGCGGATTCAGCCTCGTTTGGGCTTGCGGGAGAGGCGGACGAGCATCTGTTTTATCAAGGACCTGGTGGGTGCCTTGATCCTGGCGGCGGAGAGCGATCGGTCTCCGGGAGAGACCTATTTCGTAACCAACGATGAAAAAATATCCTGGGTTGAAATGCTGGACACGATCGCGCAATATCTCGATCGTTCCCGAGGCGTGATCCATATCCCCTATAGGATGATGATATTCTTGGCGGGATTGAGTCGAGGGGTTGCCCGAATGACCGGGACCTCTCCCTTGATCAGCCGGGATTGGATCGAAAATCCCCGCCTCTATGATTTCCTGTACAGCAGCGAAAAAATCCAGCGTGAGTTGGGATTTCGCCCTCATGTGAAATGGGAAGCGGGAGTGAGAGAAATCATTGAGCATTACAGGAAAGACGATTTGTTATGAAAGCCGAGAACCCGTCTGTTAAGAGGAATGCCCGAGATGCTTGAAACCACCGGATTATCGGCGACGGCCGAATCTTATATTTCTCTCCTGTTGGCGGTTGTTCTCTTCGTCATGCAGCGGGTGCTGGTTTTTCTTTATATCCGGAAGCGACGGACCGATGAAGATTCCCGCAAAGGGGGCGACTCCGTACGCAGGGCCCTCTTCCGAAGGTGGGTCGGTGTCTTGCTGCTGGGGTTTGTGCCGATTCTGTTATCGTTGACGCTTTTCTCCCGGCGGTTGTCCGAACAGGGCCTGGTGCCGACTTTGGGGTTCGGAACATGGCTCTGGATGGGCATCGCCCTCGTGACGATCGTGCCGGCCATATTCATCTCATCCCGGTCCGAGGGGATTCTGGAACGTTACCCGGAGATTCGCGAAAACACTTGGAATCGAAGGCTGCTGCTGTCCAGCGCCGTGAGTTGGGTGGTTTATTTGTGGGCTTATGAATATTTTATGAGAGGTTTTGTTCTTTTTGCTTGTATCCGTGCCTGGGGATTATGGACCGCCGTTCTGATCAATGTCGTTCTCTATGCGCTGGTGCATGTCGATCAGGGGCTATCCGAAGTGTTGGGCGCGGTTCCTCTCGGTTTCTTTTTCTGTGCGATGACACTGTCGACCGGGGCCGTCTGGGCGGCTTTCTTCGCCCATGTCGTTCTCGCGTTCGCAAATGAGTGGATCACATTGGCCCGAAATCCGGAGATGAAAATTGTTTGAGGGTGCAAAATGGCGGTTTTTTTGACAGGGGCGACCGGTTTTATCGGAGAAAAACTGGCGTTGCGGTTGGCGGACACCGGAGCTGTGGTGCATGTCCTCCATCGCCCGACTTCAGATACTCGGGCTCTCCGTCACGATCGAATCCGTTTGTTTGAAGGCGATATCCTGGATTCCGACAGCATCGCCGCCGCGGTCCGCGGCTGTGAGCAGGCATATCATCTGGCTGCATTCGCCGGCGTGAAAGCCAAGAAACAGCAGGATGTCTGGGAAAAGAATGTGATCGGAACGCGAAAAGTGATCCGGACGGCGCTGCGGGAAAAGGTGGACCGGATCGTATACACCTCCACTGCGGGGGTTTTCAGTCATTGCGAAGACGGTTGTATCGACGAAAAAACCCCGACGAAGACAAATTTTTACAACGAATATGAGCATTCGAAATCCGCCGCCGAAGAAGAGATTCTGGAGATGGGAAGAAGCAGCGGCCGGATCGTCGTGGTCAATCCGAGTCGGGTCTACGGACCGGGCCGTTTGAGCCAGAGCAACGGGATAACTCGATTGATCAAGCGGTATTTAGAGGGGACATGGCACATCATCCCCGGAAACGGTTCGAGTATCGGAAATTATGCCTTTGTAGACGATGTGGTGGGAGGTATGCAAACCGCGATGGATAAAGGAATCCCGGGGGAACGCTATCTCCTGGGTGGGGTGAACGTCTCATATGACGAACTTTTTAGGGTTTTGGTGGAAGTTTCCGGGGAGAAACGGTTTTTAGTCAAGCTGCCGGAATCGGTGATGAACGCGGTGGCGCATTGCATGGTGTTTATGACGGACCGGTTTGGAGGAGCCCCGATGATCACCCCGGCCCTGGTCCGGAAATACTGCCGGGATTGGAAAGTGTCGAGCGCAAAAGCGTGCCGGGATCTCGATTACAGGATAACCTCCTTGGAAGAGGGATTGACGCGAACGGTTTTCTGGCTGAAAAAACGGTATGAAATCCCGGAATCCGAAATCGGGAAATGAAAGGAACTTGATGTGGTTGAGAATTTGAGCCGTCATACCGCACTTATAACAGGAGGAAGCTCAGGGATCGGGCTGGCCGTCGCTCACGCGTGCGCCCGGCGAAAGATGAAGGTGATCTTGGTGGCCCTTCCCGGGCCCGAATTGGAAGAGACGGTCCGGGGGCTGGCCTCCGAGTATGGCATTGCGGTTTATTCCCTCGGCATCGACTTGATGGAGGCAAACGCCCCGCGCCGGGTATTTGAATGGTGCCGTGACCGGGATCTCGTCGTCAGTCTGCTGGTGAACAATGCGGGGCTGGCCGGCGCCGTTCGATTCGATGAATCCTCACCCGAATACAGCGATGCGCGCATCTTATTGAACGTCAGGGCTTTGGTTTTGCTGACGCGGCATTTTCTCCCCTCGATGAAAAAGCTTCGCGAAGCGTTCATCCTCAACATAGGAAGCTTGGCCGGGTTTTACAGCATCCCGTTCAAAAGCGTGTATTCGGCGAGCAAGGCCTTTGTCATCACATTCAGCCGGGCTCTGGATGAAGAGCTGAAGCATACGGCGGTTCAGGTTAAAGTGCTTTGTCCCAACGGTGTGCGAACCAATCGAGGAACGCATTCCCGCATAGATTCTCATGGCTTGAAAGCGCGGATAACGATTGTTCCCGCCGAGAAGCTGGCCGATTTCGCTTTGAAGCGGTTGTTCCGAAAGCGGACCGTGATCATTCCCGGTTTCGCCAACCGGATTCTGATGATGATCGGCAGACTGACGCCTTTTCCCCTAAAACAGAGGATGCTTTACAGCGAATTTCGAAAAGAGCTCAAGGATCGTTCCGGCTGAATCAGAAAAGCGCCTTGAAGAAATAAAACGTCATGACGCCGGATGCGAGCAGCTTGCTCAGCATTCCGAAAAGGATCCCGATGAATACGCCTCCTCCGGCGCGGGCGGCCTCTCGTCCGGCTTTCCCGGCGATCAGTTCTCCCACGAAGGCGCCGAGAAGGGCTCCCGCGATGATGCCCATGGGGGGCGCGGCGAAAATCCCCAGGAGCATGCCGAAGAAAGCGCCCCAGAATCCGGTTCGCGAGGCCCCGTATTTCTTTGCGCCCAGGGCGGGAACGACATAATCCAGGATTGTCACCACCAGCGTAACTGCCGCCATGACGAGGAGGAAGGTCACGCTGAACGGCTCTCCATGCCGGGCCCACTGGAGAAGCAGCAGAGCCAGGAAACTGAAGGGAGGCCCGGCCAGACCCGGCACGATACAGCCGATGAGGCCGACGACCAGAAAGACGACGGCGAGAATGATGAGAAAGATCACTATTTTATGAGCATCAACTCCGTGACCGGCTCCGTCAGGTAGCGCGCTCCGTCTTCTTCAACGATCACCATTTCCTGGAAGTGGATCCGGATGCTGCCGTCTCCCGCATCGGAGGGAATGCGGATGGAGGGTTCGACCGCGTAGATATCGTCTTTGTGCATTTTCATGTGAACCTTGCTTCCGTAAGCCTTCCAGTCGGGGCCGAGGATGATTCCCAGGCCGTGGATCCAGAGTCCGGTGGTGTGTCCGGTCGCGTGACCGTATTCCTGGTAACCGGCTTTGGTGACCACGTCGCGGGCGGCTTTGTCGACTTCGAAACCGGTGGCTCCGGGACGGATCTTGGCGACTCCCGCCCGAGTGGATTCCAGCCCGGTGGCGAAAATCCGTTTGATCGATTCGGGAGGTTCGCTCTCTCCTTCTCTGAGGACGTAGGCGATTTTATTGACGTCCGACATATGTCCTTCAACACAGAAACCTGAATTGATGACCACGAGGTCTCCCCGTTCGACGATTTTGTCGGAAGGAGGCTTGCCCAGGCTGAAGGTTCCCAAGGAGACGATGGGGCAGCGGAAACCCTGCCAGCCGAGGTCCATGCCTTCCTCTTTTAATCTCCTGCGAATATAATTGAAAATATCACGGGCCGTGGTTTTTTCCGGAACGATCATGCGCAGGGCTTCGTTGGTTATCTCGGCCGAAAGGCGGCTTGATTTTTCGATCAGATGGATCTCCGCCGGAGTCTTCCGGTTCCAGATAGAGATGATGATCTTTTCCGCGGAAACGGCCTTGGCGGCCAATTTCGGGCCCACCGCCTTGTCGAACATCCTCTTCATTCCCATGGTCAGCCCGTCGGCGACGCCTTCTTCCTCAGAAAAATTCAGACCGATCCTTTTCGGGTCCAGGCGCTTTACGGTTTTCCCCAATTCCTTCAGGAAGCCTTCGTGTCCCTGCATTCTGTTGTAGGCATAAGGGATGACCTGCTTATAGATCCCCGTGTCGGCAACGGCCTTGGCGTCCCGCCTTCCGACAATGGCGATCCGCTCTCCTCCGGTCGTAAAAATAAAGGCGGCGGGGACGGTGACGGATTCGCCTCCGATGTATTCGACGATGGGATCCAGCTGGATATTCCGGTCATAGATCACGTTCGTCATATCGTCGCAGGGATCCCGCGTGAGCGTGATCCAGCAGTCGATGTTGTATTCCTGCATGATCGGGATCAAAAACAGATCCAGTTTGTCTTTCCGGATGAGGTCGCGCACCTCGGTGCTGGTCAAGCGGAATCCGAATTGTGCGGAAAGCGTGATGGTTCCGAGCAGTGTGAACAGCACCGCCCAAACAGGAAGGCGTTTTTTCATGGTGTTTCTCCTTGATTTTGCGGATCCCAGGGCTTGATCCCGTGCGTGGATGTCGGATTCGCTCCGTGATGGTTCCGCGGTATTCGGGCGCGAATCCAACTCAATGGAGAGATGCATGGGAAACGATGCGGGGAAAGGGGAAGGGGATTGTGCCCGTGATCGATCATTGTATTTTATATGACGTATATCTTATCATCCCGCGGGGGCATGTCAAGACGGAAGAGAAATCCCGCTAGCGGGCTTGGATCGTCCCGGATTCGATATGCTTCTATCCCGGAGAAGTGATGATATCTCCGAGCATGAGATCAAAGCATGATTTCCGTTGTCTCACCCGGCTCAGGTCCGCCGTGCCCAAACCCAGCTGTTCCGCTCTCGCCAATGTCGAACGGATTCGTTCGGGATAGAATCCGTCGTCGTGATCCGCGAGCCGTTGGGCGCAGTAGGCATACGTCGCGACGATATCTCCGCAAATGATGACTTTGTTCACATCGACGACGGTTCCACCCTGCTGGAAAGAGGGACCATCCACGGTAACGATGGAGCGGGCGTCGACGATGTTCAGATCGGGATTCGGACTGCTCGATCCACTCTTTTCGCATTCGGCCCCGATGAAAAGGGATGAAACGGCGGCTCCGCTCAGCCGTTTCAGAAATGTCCTGCGGGTTGTGGGTGGAACGACTCCATTCCGCTTGTCTTTCTTAGTGGGATACATCACGTTCCTCCCAGGTTTGATATCCAATGAATGACCCGCGAACTTTCGATAAAACCACCGGATCGAAATGCCGTGGTGATTCTCCCGTCCGCCGGAGAAAAGCATGGTTCCGATAAAAAAATATCCAGAGCGGCATTGAAATCATGCTTTATTCAATGCTTCGATGTCTTTGTTTCAAACGGTTATCTGTCGATCGGAGAACGATGGATCGACAAACGGGACTTCTTCACCTCTTCTCCAGATCTTTCAAGTGATTCCGGAATATCTCAAGTAACCTTCGATATCGAGATCTTTTCCGGTGGCTTCTTTTAAACGCCGCCGCCAAGGAAGCAGGGCGCCCTTTCTCCAGAGGTTTTTCTCAAGCCAGCTTCCGACTTTCGGATTGAAAACATACCCTTTTCCGAACTCGTTTTTCAAGGCTTCATGCACCTGCCAGGAGACCATGTCTCCAATCAGATAACTTTGGATATACAATGGATAGGACACATAAATCATGCTGGCCAGGCTTTTCGGTTTTTTCAGCGGCTCGTCGATCAAAAGATATCTATGCTGAAGCATCCGGGCCGTTTCGCTTGGATCCTGGTCTAGATTTTTATAAAATTCAACTTCGAACATGAACATGTTCAGCATGAACCGAATATAAGCCGGTGTCATTTTCCGGATTTCTGCGTGTTGATCGAGGAATTCCGCTTCCGATGAATCCGCGTATTTTTTTAACCATTCCGGATTTTTCGAAAACCGCGCCATCGTTTCCGCCATGCCCTCATCGAAAGCCCCGCAGCTGTTTCCACGACTCCATTCATAGCCTTTAAGGATGGGGGATGCCGCGGATGTGAACATCCACTGCAGCCCGTGTCCCAACTCATGCAGCCTCGATTCAAACGGCAGCGAGGGCATTACGACCACGCGGAAATCTTCCGGGATGGAAACGGCGAAACCCTGCCCCCCGATTCCCGCGGGCATGTCTCTTTCCTCGAACCGCAGGGGAAGCGAGTCGAATGGGATCCCGATGTTCCCTATCGTCTCTTTCATCAGAGGAAGCATTTGCTCTTTTGCGATCCGGGGCCCGGCTTTGAAACCCATGAATCGTCCCATCATGGCTTGTATATCCGCGGTCCCGACGGTCGTCTTGTTTTGTTCCGTCTTGATTTTTGTGAGGAGATTTTGATAGGGAGCCAAAGTGCGCTTTTCCAAGATATCGACAAACGAATAAAAGAAATCGGGATTGAGCCCGGTAATCGAAAGGATCATTTCCGGGTAATCGGAAAAACCCCGCTCTCTCGCTTTTATATTTCTGAGCTTCATCAATTTCAAAACGGCCTTTTCCATTTCTTCGGGAGATGGTTTGTCTTCGGACCCGGCCCCGGCGGACAACCAGGTTTCCAATCGATCGGTCAGAGCTAAAATATCTTCATCCAGATCGACCGCCGCCCCGGTCAGGATGTTATGCCAGAGCTCTACCCTCCGTTTGAGTACGGGATCTTTCATCTCGTCTCTTCGTCCGTACCAGCGGTCCAAAATGGAATTCAGATCTTCATCCAGAAATAGAGCCGCGAAACGCTGCTTGGGAGTCTTCAAATCAGTCTCACCGCCCTCGGTATAGAGTTTCCAGTAGGCCGTTCCCATCGAAATCGATATCTGCTCGAACGTTTCCTCCTGCTCATCAAGAAAAGTCTTCAGCCGGGATTCGGAGAGACTTTCCTGAAAACAGGAGAAGATGGAGACGAAGACGAGGCCTCCGATTAAACCGGTAAAGATTCTCTTTTGCATGGTACGACCTCCTCGTCCTATCGTTCTTCTTCTCTTTAATATTTACGGAATTCCGGTTGAGAAGTTCATTTTATACGCACAATTCATGATTCGAGGATCATACGGTCATAAAATGTAGCTGTCCGTGATGGATCGAGGGGTCTCTTGCGCGGTTTCGAAAAAAACCGCGGCGTGGTTCCGAGGGGCCTTCCCTCCCAACGTGTGCGGCCGGCGCCGGTTCTCTCGTCGTCGCTCGCAAGAGGTCGTATCTGACGACTACGGCCGGGGAGGAGCGTGGGGCAGCAGAAATTGATCGAAAAATTCCAACATATCCAAGAGCTGTTGGCGCCGGTTTTCCCGTCTGCGCACGTAGAAGTTCTCATTGGGGTAGGCTTTGTAGCGGACGACCTTGTCGTATCGCTGAAGCTCGGTCGCGAGAAGCTTTGACAGCTGTGACTCCGGATAAAGTCCTTCCCCGTGTATGACGAAAGTCGGCGTGGTGACGTCCGCCACGTAGGTTATGGGGGAAAGCTCACGATACAGCTCGCGGTTCTCGTCAAGCGGCCCGAGTTCATAATCCCAAAGTTTTACATTCCCCAGGTAATTCTCATGATAGGCCCGGGTCCAATCCGCCTCTCCCGAGCAGGGAATGGCGGCCTGAAACAATCCCGGCGCATGCGTGATAACCGCTTGGGTCAAATCGCCTCCGTAGGAAGTTCCCGTGACTCCCAGATGATCGCCGTCCACGTAATCCAGGCTCTTTAGGTAGCGAACCGCCGCCTTGACGTCCTTTAGATCATGCTTGCCCCATCCCTTGTTGTTGGCTTTTTCGAATGCTTTTCCATAACCGGATCCGCCTCGAACGTTAGGCAGCATCAGCACATATCCCCTCTGGGCGAAAAACTGGACATGTTGTTGGAAGCTGTCATGGAACTGACCGGTGGGACCGCCGTGAAGCCAGAGGATGGCGGGAAATTTATCCCCGGGCTGCATGTTTTGCGGCTTGTAGAGATAGGCGGATATATTCAATCCGTCGGCGCTGGGATAAGAGAACTTTTCCGGCCGAATAAGTTTCTCTTCGAATCCTCCCGAAGGCATCGAAAAGGTCAGTTGATGTCGGCGTCCATCGGCTAGGGATACGGTATAAAGATCCTGGGGGCGGGTGGTGTCGGCGAAAGTATAGCTGATGATTTTGCCGTCCGGCGACCACTCCGGATTGGCGCACACGCCGATTTTAGGATCGATCAGAATCCGCGCGCCGCCGCCCGCCGCGGGAACGATCTTAAGCTTATGGGTTCCATCGTAATTGGCGGTCAGGGCGACATGTTTTCCATCGGGCGACCAGCCGGCATGGCTTTGATCCGCTTTTTCCGGATCGAGAGGGCGTGGGTTACCTCCCTCGAAAGGAACAATCCAGTAGTTGATCCATCCGCTGCGGTGGGAGCGAAAAAGAACGGACTTTCCGTCGGGAGAAACCTTTGCCGCGCCGAAAGCGGAGCCGCCGCGGTAGTCGAAAAAATCCGTATCGCGGATAAGGGTTCGCGGATTCCTGCCTTCGTGATTTACGACGATCACGTCATGATCGAGCCAGTGCTCATCCATGCGGACATAGAGCAGGGCGGAGGAATCCGGGGTCCAGGAAGGAAAGACCTCGTACCGCCGGTCCGAAGTGATGCGCCGGATCCTGCCTTCCGGAACCGTCACGGTCCAGATGTCGTAATTCCCATAACGATCGCCTGAAAACGCGATCCGCCCGCCGTCAGGAGACCAAGATAAGGATTTGATATCGCCTCCCATGTTCGTCAGCCGCATGGTGAGTCCGCTGCGGCTGGACCAGAGCCAAATCTCGGGAGATCCGCTTTGGGAGGAGATGCCGGCGATCCAGTCTCCGTCGGGAGACCAACAGGCTTGGCTCAGACCGGGAATGCGTAGGGGCACGCGAACGGGAAATCCGCCGTCGCGGTCAGAGATGACCAGACCGCCCCCATACAAGCTGGAGGACCATAACAGACCGGCCCCGTCCGGGGACCACTGGGGAGCGTCACGCCCGCTGATTACGGATTCGATTCCCAAAAGGTCGTCCAGAGGCAGCGCCTGCCGTCTGTCCCGGGGTTCGGCGGAAATCAAAGTTCCCAGGAATAACAGAGAGACACAGGTGAAGACCGCGGATTTTTTCATGGTGTTTTCTCCTTTTTAGGATGTGAGGTCCCGCTGCCCATCGTCGCCTGAAAGAGGGAGCCGCGCAGAAAAAAGACGGATCATGGTGTTCCGCATCTCCCACCCGGTGAAAAAACGACAGATTGGGAATTGACCTCACCACGGCAGTTTATTTACCACGTTCCGCCCGGCTGAGCAATCAAAATCTTCCCGAGTCCATGAACCGGGAGCTTTCGGCCGTAAGATCGAGGCCGTATTTCCTTGGGTGAGGGCGGTCAGTCCCGGCAAACCTTCTGCAGGATGCGTGTGAAATTGCCGCCCAGGATTTTTCGGATGTCGCTTTCCTTGTAGCCGCGGTTTTTAAGCTCCCGGGTGATATTGAGCAATTTGCCCGTGTTCTCGAGGCCTACGGGAGTGCTCGAGATCCCGTCGAAATCGGAACCCAGTCCCACGTGGTTGGCGTTCCCGGTGACTTTGACCACATGGTCGATATGGTCGACCAGGGTTTTAACGTTGACCTCGGGCAACGACTTCCTCAGCTGCTTGGCACGGGGGATGAATTCGCGGCGGAATTGCTTGACCTTTTCCGGGTCCGCTTTGCGTTGAGCCCGCAGGTCGCTCGGGATGCCGTATTTCGCGGCGATCTCTTCGCTCAGCAGTGAAAGCTTATGATCGTTTTCCGCCTTGAGGAATGCAGGATGATAGTTGATGCCGACCATACCGCCGTTTTCGGCCAGGGCTTTCAACATCTCGTCCGTCAGGTTGCGGTGATGTTCCGACAGCGCCCGGCAGCAGGAATGTGAGGCGACGATGGGAGATTTTGATAGGCGGATGACATCCCAGAATGTTTCGTCATGGGCATGAGATACGTCGATGATCATTCCCAGGCTGTTCATTTCCTTGACCACGGCCTCGCCGAGTTCGGTCAGCCCCTGGAATTTCGGCGTCTCATCGCCTGAAGCGTCCGCCCAATCGGTGCGGGTCCAGTGCGTCAGCGTCATCAGGCGCACGCCCAGCTGATAAAAGGACCGCAGCAGGGGCAGCTCGTTTTCGATGGCATAACCTCCCTCGATTCCGATGAGGATTCCCGTTTTTCCCGTTCCCCTGAGGCCGCGAAAGTCCTTTGCGGATTTGACAAGTGCCAGCTCGTTTTCGTTCTCTGCGATCAAGCGGTGAACACCGTCGATCTGGCGCAAAACCTTTTTCGCCGCCTGGTTTTTCACCAGGACATCGTCCGGAGGTCCGACATAGCAGGCGAAAACCTGGAGATCGACCGCTCCCTGTTTGAGCTTGGGGATATCGATATGCCCTTTCGGATTGTCAAGGCTCAAATCGGAACCTCGCAGAAAACGGCCGATGGTGTCGCAGTGAAGGTCGATGACGTCGGCATCCTTATGCAGAAACCGCAGGTGGTGTTCAGGATCGAGCAGGTTCTCTTTACAGTGAGAGAGAAAAATGATGTTGTCCATATGATACTCCGCGGCCTGCTGAAGCAGCTCGGGCTCGATGGTTTCCGCCATGTCGCCTGGCCGGTGGTATTCGGGGTGTTCGTCGTCGAGCGTGCGGGTCAGCACGTTTCCCGAGCGCAGGCTGATGCAGGTAACCCCTTTCGGAAGAAAAGCGCTGTGGTCGGAGCCGCGGTATCTCAATCGATATTTGAGACGCTTTTTAAATTTATCCTGCATGTTGGCTTTGAGAAGCGAGAAGAAATCGGAAAATTCCCACATGCCGCCGATGCACATGTCAAGGTCTCCCTGCCCCACCATGTCCATGTTCATATAGAGGGCTGTCTTTTCAAGAGGAAATAACGGGTGCTCACAGTAGAACCGTGAACCCACCAAACCCAGCTCTTCTCCGGCCCAGGCGCAGAAGACCACGGTGCGTCCGGGTTTGAATTTGTTGGCCTGCAGGACGCGGGCGATCTCCAGAAGCACGGCGACGGAAGCGGCGTTGTCATCCGCCCCGTTGCAGATAAATCCGTCCACTCCGACTCCGATATGATCCAGATGTCCCCCGATGAGGATGTATTCATTTTTCAACTTGCGGTCTTTTCCCGGCAGGAACCCGATGACATTGGGCGCCTGGCGGTCTTCTTCGATGTAATGCGCTTCCATCTCCACCGTGATATCAAGCAGGGTGTTGAAGGGCTTCTTCTCACGCAGGGTCTTGCTGAGCAGGTATTTCCAGCTTCTGTCCGCGGTATAGAAAACGTCGTCGCAAAAATCGCCGCTGGCGGTCATGACCACGAATCCCTCGGGACACACTCCCTTTCTGGCTCCCGTCGGAAACCGTCTTCCTCCGACGCCTTCGCCGACGTTCATGACGATAACTCCGGAGGCTCCTTTCGCGACAGCGGTTTTCAGCTTTTTCTCCAGCGATTTTTCTTTTTTAAGCTCCTCATTGAAAGGCTTGGGCGCTCCCGGCAGCAGCATGACGATCCGGCCGCCGACGTCGAGACCGGCATAATCGTTCCAGCCGTTTTCTTCGGAAACGATCCCGTAGCCGACAAAGGCGATTTTCCCTTTGGCTGTGCCGGACCCGGTCCCCGAGTTGGGATGAAAATCCCGGCTGCGTCCGGGAAAATAAACCCGGTGAACCGGGGAGGTGATCTCCAGCCTGACCGGTTGATCGAAATGTCTCCACCGTTTGAAATCAACCATCTGGAAATAGGACCCGTTTTCCCCCGCGGGTTTGAGCCCGTATTCGGCCATTTTCTTGGCGACGAATTCGGCGGCCTTTTGATATTCCGCTGTCCCGGATTTTCGCCCCTGAAAATCATTGGAAGCCAGGTAGTCGACGGTGTCCCATGCTTTCTGTCCGTCCGGTTTTTCCTGGGCCCACGCGGGAAAGCAGAGGATGAGGAGTAAAGCAGTCCCTATTATGGTATGTTTGCGCATTGGATAGCTCCTGAAGAAAAAAAGATGACATTCATTGTAAAGACAAATATTATACAACTTTTGTTTTCCAATACACAAAAGAAAATCCCGGGTTATGATAAGATGGCCGGATTGGGGTTCTTGTTTTTATCACCATGGGGCTTGAAAATTCCGTTCCGCTGTTTGCGGCAGGAGAATCTTTGAGGAATCAAAGAATTGAGATCGGAGGATGGAATAAGTTCCGGCTTGGTGAAGGTCTTGTGCCGGGGACTTGACATTCCGGGATGATGATCCTACCTTGAAAGATCAATCGTATAAGGAGATTTCCATGATTTATAACGGCAAGACCTACCAACCTTTCACCCGGGCTTTCAGTGATCGAAGCTACAAGGGAAGACTGCGGGGAAGACCGATCACCCCCCGCATCCCGCACAGAAAAGACAAGGTCGTGACCCTGGATGCCGTGATGGAACACATATCGGACGGGGATACGATTTCGTACCCGCATTATTACCGCACGGGAGACAGGGGCTTGCAGTTGATCGTGGAAAAGCTGAAAAGATCGGGGAAAAAAAACATCAAGATCTACGGGAATGCATTCTTCGATCACGTGGATCCTTGGCTGTTCGAAGCCGTACGTGAGGGGACCATCGGGGGACTGTACGGAAATCCGTACCGCAAACTGGGAGCCGGCATCGTGGCCGGAGATCTGCTTCCCTGGGCGTCGGTGGGCTTCTCACACGGCAACCGTGTCAGGAAGCTGCAGAGGGGCGAGGTGGATATCAAGGTTGCTTTCGGGCCCGTTCCCATAGCGGATCGATTCGGGAACGCCAACGGAGTGAAGGGGAAGCCGGAGCACCTCTGCGGTCCCGTGGGGCTGTTTACGGCGGATGCCGAAGCCGCCGAAGTCGTGTGCCTGCTGGCCGCGACGGTCAGTGAAAGCCTGATCCTGCCGGCGCCGTTATCGATGGAATGGGTGGATTATGTCGTCCCTGTGGATGAACCCGGTCTGGCCTCGGGCATCGGTTCCGGCACTCTCGATGTCGCCAAAGCGAAAAGCCATCCTTTCAACGCCCGGGTTGCGGAAAACGTTACCGGCCTGCTCAAGGCCGCCGGAGTCGTGAAGGAGGATTTTTCTTTCCAGGTCGGCAGCGGGGCCGGTCTGATTATTCTGGAAAACATCAGAAACATGCTCAAGGAGATGAATATCCGGGCGAATTTTTCCATGGGAGGCGTTACCTCTCTGCATGTGGATATGCTGGAGGAGGGGACCCTGCGTCAGCTGCTTCACGGCCAGCTGTTCGAACCCAGTCCCAAGGTGATCGATTCTTTGGTCAATCACCCCGATCACCATGAAATCACCACCGGTTATTATGCATCGGTGGCGAACAAGGAATCGGCGGTGAACCTGCTGGACGCGGCCGTTCTTTCAGCTCTCGAAATCGACCTTGAGTTCAATCTCAATACCGTGTGCGCCAACGGTCGGATCATAGGCGGTATCGGGGGTGGACAGGATGTCGCGGCCGGGGCGGATCTGACCATCATCTTCCTTCCGCTGGCAACAGGTAAGAACGGCAAAGGTTTTCCCAAGGTCGTTGAGAAAGTATATACGCGTACCACCCCCGGAGAAGTCGTCGATGCGGTCGTTACGGAGGAATATGTATCGGTGAATCCGCGAAGCCGGAGCCGCTGTCGCGATGCGATCCTAAGGAATGCGGGTCGTTTCGGCCTGAACGTGGTGAGCATGGAGGAGCTTCATTCCCGGTCGCTGGAGCGAGCTCGGGAATTCGGGACCATCCCGCCTCCCGCGGAAACATCCGATGAGGTGGTCCATGTGATCGAATGGCGGGACGGAACGCTGCTGGATGTGATCCGGCGCGTGATCTGAAGAGAGGCCCTCGGTCCCGCCGTCCGGTTCTGACTTTCGTTCTTCAGGCCTTTTCTTCGAGGTTGAGCTGCACGAGTCGGGAAGAGACGCCTTCGATCAAGCTCAGTTTGCGGGCGATTTCCTGTTTGTCATTTTCTCGGCCCACCAGCTCCAATATGACGAGCCCGGTATCGGAGCAGTCGTCCAATACGCCGTCATGAATGCCGAGGCGGGTTTTGATCATGCAGCCCCATGCCGTCAATACTTTCTGAACTTTGACGGCGGCATCCCGCCGATTTCCGATGAGGATGAGCAAAACGCTTTTTTTCATGATCATCTCCCATGAATGCCGATCGGTTCTCCCGGCCGGCTCTCTTTCAATCTACCACAAGCAGCGGAGGCGGTCAAAAGGCGGCGGGAATCTGGTGACGGGCCGTGTTATCAACCGTTGATGAAACTTCTCCATCGGATTGCCGAAGGCTTCGAATTCTGGTATAAATATAATAAACATTCAGCCGCTTTCCTATACGGACGGCGGCCGGGAAGTCGATCAAAATGATGAATCGCATCAAAGGGGAGGATCATCCGATGTCCAAGCAAGGAATCAACCGCAGGGAGTTTCTCGAAAAAACGGCGGCCGGAATCATCGCGGCTCCGTTAGGTCTGTCAACGCGAGGTAAGGAAAAAACCAAGACCGAAGACCGCATCATCACCCGAAAACTCGGTCGAACGGGGCTGCGCATACCGATCGTCAGCTTCGGTGTGATGAATTCGGACAGCGCGGAACTCATCCATCAAGCCTTGGACCGTGGGATCACTCACCTTGATACCGCCCATGTCTACCTCAGAGGGAACAGCGAGCGTGTTATCGGAGAAGTGCTTCAGAACCGGGGAAATCGGGACAAGATCCATTTGGCGACAAAGATGCGCTTCGCCCGCGACCGCAAGACAGGTCTTTTCATCGAAACGGGCAATGAGCGGGAGCCGGGAGCCACGTCCGAAAACCTGTTCCGTCAGCTTGAAACCAGTCTGCAGCGGCTGCGCACCGATTATGTGGACATTCTCTATCTCCACAGCTGTTCCAAACCGGAGATGGTGAATTATGAACCTCTCGTGCAAGCGCTGGTGAAGGCGAAAGAACAGGGAAAAACCCGTTTCATCGGAGTGTCGACTCATGGCGATGAGCCGAATGTCATTCGGGCGTCCGTGGATGCAGGGGTGTACGATGTCGTGCTGACGGCCTACAATTTTGCTCAGGAGCACCGGGATGAAATCAAAAAGGCGATCGCCTATGCCGCTGGAAAAGGCGTGGGGATCGTTGCCATGAAAACCCAGGGAGGACGCCGGCTTCAGGAGAAAGGCGAGATCGAGATCAACCATGCGGCGGCGCTCAAATGGGTGCTGAACGATGAAAACGTAGGCACAACGATTCCGGGGATGACCGCTTTCGACCAATTGGATCTCAATATGAGCGTTATGGCGAATCCGGTTCTGACTCCGGTCGAATCACGTGATCTGCAGCTTGCGTCACTGCTGCCGGGAAAACTGTTTTGTCAGAACTGCCGTTCCTGCGTGCCGTCCTGTCCGCACGCCGTCGAGGTTCCGACCCTCATCCGAGCCTATATGTACGCCATGGGCTATGGAAACCGGTATCAAGCCGAAGATGTGCTTATCCGGCTTCCCCGTGAACAAGGACTGGATGTCTGCCGGAGCTGCGGCACCTGCGTGGCGGCCTGCCGGCACGGTATCAATGTAAACGGACGGGTTCGAACGCTGCTGACCGGCGGCTTGGTCGCGGTCTGAAGCGGGTGAGCTGACCGGCAGAGTGATCAGAATCCGCTGTTGAGGATCTTTACGAATTTCAGGAGGTAATCCACTCCGGGACGATCGAATGTATTTTGGCTGATGTACTTGAACTGCAGCATCCCCTCTTTATCCAGGATGAAGACGGCAGGAATGTTCTGATCGATCTTGCTTCCGCTCCATTCCATGGTGAAAATCCCCAAACCTGAGGACAGCTTGCGCTCCGCGTCGAGCAGGATCGGAAACGGCATGGGGATATTGCCTTTTTCATAGCTGAAGCTTTCGGGAAATGCGGCTTTCATGCGTGCGAGGCGGGCCTTGCCGCGTTCATCCAGTTTTTCGGGTTCGGGAGGATTTTTGTAATTTTCGATATCTGTCAGTTGATCTGTGAATTTATCCATCCATCCCTCGAGCATCTCTTTGCCGTACGGAAAGACGAAAACGATCTCGAGATCGAGGTTTTTCCTGATCTGATGTTTTTTTTCAGCCTCCACCCATTCCGCGTACTGATAATTGCAGATGTGACACCAGTGATCTTCGCCCGCCAGCCCGCGAGGGAAGATCAGAATGACGTTTTTACCCCGCATGTCGCGCAGATGAAACTCTCCGCCCTGAAAAACCGGCAGGGTGAAATCAGGCATGGGCTGTCTGATGGAGACGGGACGGACGGTCTGTTCCTGTGTCTGGAGCAACCCCGTACCGGAAAAAAGGAACGCCGCCAAGATGATAACGCCCGCGATCACGCTTTTCTTCATGATATTCCCCTAAAGATTATTTTGTCGGCTTATTGGTAAGCCGTTTCGTTACCTATTATACGTGAAAAGCAGAACAGCTGCAAACTATTTCTTTCCCACCCTGGATCCGGGATTGGCTCCGAAAAGAGTCAGGTCTTGGGAGGCGGCCGCTCAGAATCCTCCCACCGATACCATGGGTTCGCCTTCGTTCATGGGGGGGGTGGCGATGACGTAGAGCACGATCCCGTCATAAGGGGCGTGGACTTTTTCGATGATATCGCCGAAATAATCGGTCAGGTAACCGAGCAGCTCTCCCTTCTGGACATGGCGTCCCCGATGTACGAGGGAGGTGAAAAGGCCGCTGTGGGAAGCGCGCAGGATGGTTAGTTTTTCCACCCAGACCGGCTCCGCCGGGATTTCCGGACGACCGGGAAGCATCTTCAAAAAGCGCATGATATTGAGGCTTCCCGTTACGATGCGGATGATGTCTTCTTCATCGGAGCGGCCCAGCTTCCCGGATTCGATGGTGAGAGCGGGTTTCCCGCGAAGGATGGCGGTGTTGGCGCAGTAGATGGAAGCCTGCTTATCTTTGGGGCGGTCGGTTTCCCGGATGATGGTTTTGATGCCGTAATGGACCGCCATGTCTCGGATCCGAATGTCCAGCACGTGGTCTCCCGTCTCCTCGCAGTAGAGATAGGGCATGAGATCTTCGTTTCCGTCGCCGCAGTGATTATCGATCAGATAATCGCACCGATCGATGATCTCCCGAGTGATATGAAAAGCGATCCTTTCCGTCATGCTGCCGTCCTCACGGCCCGGGAAGACACGGTTGAGGTTCTTCCAGTCATGCGGATTGTAGTAGATCGTCCGTTTCATAAAGGAAGGAGGATTCGCCACATGCAGAATGATGACGGCTCCGGATAGATCTTCCGGATCGAGCTGCCGTTTGATCCGCTGCAAAGCGAGGATGGGGGGGTACTCGTATCCATGCACTCCTGCGATCAAAGCCAGGGTAGGGCCCGGTTTTCGTCCATTGATAACCGAGACGGGCAGTTCGACAGCGGCCCCGTCTTTTCCGGCGGGGACATGGATGGTTCCGGATTGTTTTTCACCGGGATCAGCGGTGGCGCTTCCTACCGAGAGGCGCTCCTGGGCTGTAGACGGAATCCAGAGGAGCCCGCAGCAGGCCAGAATCAACACAAATATTTTTTTCGTATGTTTATCCATTCTGTTTTCCCCCATGACATGTTCTCGGAAGCGAGTGCATTATTTCCGCTGTAATGTTTACCAGAGAAGACGGGTTGATGTCAATGGAAGCGGCGGATGATTTCCTTCCTCGATCGCATCGACGGCGGACTTGGCATTTGATCATCGATTGGATACAATACTCCCGCGAGTTTGGTCGCACATGAAAAAGGAATCGAAATGGATCCGAAAAAAAACAGTACGGTCCTAATGATCATGGATGAGTTGGCCGGGATAGAAACCCGGTTGGCGGCTTTTTACGGCAGGTGCGCGGATGCCTTCCGGATCGATCGGGATATATGGAAGGAATTGGAAGCGGATGAGCGTTCGCATGTGGATTTCGTATCCGAGCTGAAATCGATGATGATCCTCAGACCGGAGGCCATCGAACCGGGGAAGGTCGGTCTTCCGGCACTGCAAACCTACAAGAAAGGTATCGAGGAGCAGATCTTCAGGCTTGAGCGGGGCGAGATCCCACGAATGAATGCTTTGTTCATCGCCCGGGATTTCGAAAACACGCTCATCGAAAAAGCGTTTTACTCCGTTCTGCGGAGCCGCTATCCGGAATTCATGGCTCTGACCGGACGTATTGACGCCGAAACACAGCGGCACCGGGATAAACTGAACGCATATATCGAAGAGATCACTTCCGCTTGAACTGTTTTGTTTTCGGTGTCCTCTGATTCGTATTGGTCGGGATATTTCATACCGCCGGGAGTTCCGGCAGCAAAGAACGTCTGATTTCATGGAGGGAGTCGTCGCCGACCACCGCATAGGAGTTTAACCATGAAAAAAACACTGGGACCCAAAGCCATCCTCTATCCCGCTCCGGTTGTCATCATCGGATCTTACGGCCCGGATGGACGACCTAATGTTATGACCGCTTCCTGGGTGGGCATATGCTGTTCGACACCTCCCTGCGTGTCGGTTTCATTCCGGCCGGAAAGGCTTTCCTATGAAAACATTCTTCATCGCAAGGCGTTCACGATCAGCATCCCTTCGGAGAAGCATGCCGTCGAAGCGGATTATTTCGGTATGGTTTCGGGAAAGAAACAATCCAAACTTGAAATCACGGGTCTTAAAGCGGTCAAGGGGGAACGTGTCGATGCTCCCTATGTCGCCGAGTTTCCGGTTGTGCTGGAATGCCGTCTGAGGGCCGCCAATCCTCTCGGATGCCACGTTCAGTTCCTGGGAGAGATCATGGACTGCAAGGCTGAGACTTCCGTGCTGGATGCGCGGGGATTGCCCGATATGGAGAAAGTGAGGCCGCTTATCTATGTGCCCGAAAGCGGAGCTTATTACGGTGTGGGGCCCCGTATCGGAAAAGCCTATTCCTTGGGAAAAAAATATTTTCCGTCGGAGGAAAAACCGGAGTAAGAATAGAGGTCTCCGGATCTGACGGTTTCCCCTTGAAAATATGCCGGGCGCCGTCATTTCCGAATTATGATATGAAAGGAGAAGGAATTGAAGAATTTAAAATGTAACGGCCCTTCCAACGGCGGCTGGATTCCACGGGTAAAAGTGGGAGCATGCTTCCTGACTTGGATCCTGGTCGTGCTGCTTGTCTTCCCATCCGTTTCGTTCGCGGATGGAGAGAAGGAAGGGGCTTTGGATCTGAGAAAAATTCTATCCGTAAATTCGGTTCTCAGCGGAAGAGACGCGCCGCAGTGGTCGCCCGACGGTTCGCGGATCTGCTTTTTATCGGGGATGGGCGGCGGCCTGGGACTGTGGAGCTTGGGAACAGATGGCGGTCCGATGATGCTGCTCACCGAGGATGTCGGTCTCAAGGGAGTGGGATCCGTGGCTTCCCAGCGTCCCAGTTGGTCTCCTGATGGAGAATGGATCGCTTATGTTTCGAGCAAAGAGGGCGCCCCGGAGATATGGCTCTGGTCGGCCAAGGACGGTCGGGATGTCCGGCTGACCAACCTGGGTGCGAGAGTGAATGCCCTGAACTGGTCGCCCGATGGAAAGTGGCTGGTGTTTTCCGGTGATCGCTACGGCAATTATGATGTATGGAAGGTCTCCGTCCCTGACGGAAAAGTCGTTCGTTTGACTGAGGATCCCCGGCTGGAGGTTTTTCCGAGTTGGACGCCGGATTCCCGAAGCATCATCTATGCCCGGATGAATGACACTTGGGTGGATCACGAAATCATCGAGATGCCGGCTGAAGGAGGAGAAGCCCGGACGATCCTGCTGGAAAAGGATTTCTTCGACTATCGGGGAGGAACCGCCTTCGGCTATGCCAGGGTCTCGCCTGATGGAAAGTGGATCCTTTTCCGTTCTTCACGCAGCGGATGGCTCAATTACTGGGTTGTTTCCCGGAAGGGAGGAACGCCTCGGCCGGTGGCGGCGGAAGATTATGAGCAAAGCGAGGCGCTTTGGTCTCCCGACGGAAAGTGGATCGCCTTTATCTCCAACCATGACGGGACTCTGGATCTGAGAATCGCACCCGCCGCCGGCGGGCCAGCCAGAGTGCTGGCGGCGCCTCCGGGGATGGGCGTTATTTCCAAACCCGCATGGTCGCCTGACGGCAGCGCCCTCAGTTTTACCATGGAAACGCCGACGACGCCGGCCGACCTGTATACGGTCGCCCGCGAAGACGGAAAACTGCGGCGCCTGACCCATTCCTTGATGGGAGGAGGTATCGAAAGCCGGCTGGTGACTCCGGAGAAGATCCATTACCGCAGTGATGACGGCCTTACGATTTCGGCTTACCTTTACAGACCGAAAAAGATTCGGCAGGGAGACAAATTTCCGGGGATCATGTATATCCATGGAGGGCCGACGTCTCAATTCAAGGATACGTATCAAGCGAAAGTCCAGTATTTCGTCTCGCGGGGATATGTGTGTCTGCTTCCGAATATCCGCGGCAGCTCCGGGTATGGTATCGAATTCGCGGATGCCAACAACCGCTGCTGGGGACACTGTGATCTTAAAGACGTGCTGGCGGGAGTTCGGCATTTGAAAACCCTGCCCTATATCAATAAGGACAAGATGGGGATCACGGGAACCAGTTACGGCGGCATCATGACGATGGCGGCCGTGACGTTCGCTCCTGGTGTCTTTCAGGCCGCCGTCTCGTGTTCAGGGTACGCCGACATGAACTCATTCTTTACCACGGTTCCGGAGCTGCAGCACATGAAGCTTCTCGAATACGAACTCGGTCCCTGGCCCGAAAGCGAAGAGGTCTATCGCAAATGCTCTCCGATATTTTTTGTGGATCAGGTAGCCACGCCGATTTTCATCATCCACGGAGAAGGAGCTAAGGTGGCGTGGCGTCCGGGTCAGGCTTTGCCGAGGGAGGGCCTGCAGTTTGCGCGAGCCCTGGATCAGCACTATAAAATTTTTCGTTATAAAGCCTATCAAGGTGAAACCTATTATGTGTACAGCCGTGCCAACACGCATCAGATGCTGCTCGATATCGACGAATTTTTCGAGCAGTTTCTCAAGGACGACGTGGTGTCGGCAGCGCACTGAAAAACAGAGCCACGGATCGTGATGATTGAACGGGGAGGCCGGCCCGTCCGTCCTCCCCGGTTAGCCTGAAATCCAAGCGGGGAATGACGAGCGGTCCGGTCCGCGGTCGCGGCTTTTCCTCCGGATCGAGCGGCGAAGGAATGTCATACTAATGAAGAATAAAAGATTACCGGTTTTATTATTTGCTTTCATTCTGGGAAGCATCCTGGGTTATTTCATGTTTCGTCTGCTGGATTCAGGAAGAGCCGACGGCGTCCGTTCCGTGACGGCGGAGGAATCGGGGCGGCTTCCTCCCAGCATCATGCCGGTCGTTTTGCTGGCCGGCTCGGATTATGAAATGGGCTGCCAGTATGGGCGTCAGGCGGGCCCATGGCTGGAGATGAGAAAGAATGATGCTCTCTACGGTTGGGCCGGCGCCCTGAGCTTGTTCACCCGGGAAGAAATCAAGCAAAAACTCAAGGCGTCGCAGTTTTACATAAAAAAGTATGTCCCCGAAGCGGTTACCTTCATGCAGGGAATCGCGGACGGCGCTTCGGAAGCGGGTTGTCGACTGACATATTCGGATGTCCTGCTTCTCAATTCCGACTGGAGGCAGCCGATGGCTCCCGGGTTGAATCTTCCCGGAAGCGGAGAGCGGTTGGGTGGATGCTCGAATTGGGCCGCCTGGGGGGATGCAACCAGAGATGGTTCTCTGATCTGCCTCTCAACGGATGATGACCGATTCACATATCAGTTGACCGTATTGGCTTATCCGGAAACCGGCGCGCATTACGCGACCACGGTCAAGGCGGGTGAATTGGCACGGCATCTCGCCATCAATGACAGCGGCTTGTCCGTCGGTCTGGCGGCGGCGCCCGCGGAAAGAAAGCAGGATACGGCTCCGGGGCTGCCGGTTTCCATCGCCGTATTTCGCATGCTGAGGGATGCGGCCGGTGCCGAGGACGCCGAAAACATGCTGCGAAAGTGGGAGATTTGCGCTAAGCGGGGACAAAATTTCCTTTTGGCCGACACCTCGGGAAAAGCCTATGCGGTGGAAATGACGGCTTCCCTCAGAGCTTCCCGGGAACCCGGGGATTTCAAAGAAAGGGATTTTATCTATCAAACCAATAATTTTTTAAGCGAACGGCTGCAGCCCGCCGCGCGGGGCACGACCTTTGCCCTCAGCAGCATGTCGCGCAATCGTCAAATCTTTCATTTTCTCGACACGTTTCATGGTGATGTGGATACGGCTTTCGCCAAGATGATGCTGAGAGTACCGGGAGAACGTGTTATAGGATCTCCTTTGAGCATGCGGCAGGTGATCGGGGAGCCGCGCAAGGGGCCGGGAGGGGCCCTGCTCGTTTGCACCGGGCGGGCGGCGCCTTCTCCCGTCGCTTCCGTGGAAGACAACTATCTGATCGAACCCACTTATTCGTTCTACCGGATGGAATTAGCCGGTTCTCCTCAGGAAACCGTTGACAGCGGTATCGGTGATGCCTATGCGGCTTTGTCCCGTGCTTACGTACCGCTTCGGGTATTGGACATCAGCGATGTCGCTTATGCCGAGTCGAACAGGATCTTCAGCCGTGCGGCCCGGGAGTATTACCGGGCACTCTCGCGCTCGGATCAGGGCCGGGTCGCCGCCGGACGGGAGAGGCTGGACCTGTGGGCAAAAGCGCTTTCGGCAAGCGCCCGGTCCCAGGCTCTGGCCAACCGGTTGTGCAACCATCTGGTTCCGCCTCCCACAAGCCCCGAAGCCCTTTTTTCAAGCGGAATGGTGGAAGAAAAATAGTATATATCCAATTTTAAAACACGGGTGTTGGATTCTCCTTTGGCTAGATATATAATATATGATTGAGCGGAGAATAACGCTCATGTATATTACATCAAGGAGTTTTCATGAAAAAGCCGCTTGTTTTTTTATTCGTGTTCTTCAGCATATGCTGTTTATATTCCGGACTGGATGCCCAGTCCGCGGATCCTTTCATTATCGATGTAGAGCCCGCAAAACTGACTCCGGCCAAGGAACAGGCTTTCCGCTGGCTTCAGCAGCGGTACGAAGAGCTTTCCGCTATCAATCATAAGATATGGGAATTTGCGGAAGTCGGTATGGAAGAGTACAGATCCTCCCGGCTGCTCTCCGAGTATTTGGAGAAACAAGGATTTAAAGTGACCTCGAATGCAGCCGGGATGCCGACGGCTTTCGTCGCGGAATACGGTTCCGGTAATCCCGTGATAGGGATCCTTGCCGAGTATGATGCTTTACCCGGACTCTCGCAAGAAGCGGTTCCTTATAAGAAGCCGTTGATCGAAGGAGGCGCCGGTCACGGATGCGGTCACAACATCTTCGGGGTTGCCAGTGCGGCAACGGCCGCAGCCTTGAAGAACGTCATGGAGAAGAACAATCTGGAGGGGACGATCAAGTTTTTCGGATGTCCCGCTGAGGAAATCGGCGTGGGTAAAGCCTTCATGGCCCGGGAAGGCGTGTTTGACGGTCTTTCCTGCTGCCTGCAGTGGCATCCCGGTTCGTCGAACAGTGTTTCCCTGGGTTCCAGCAGCGCCATCAATCAGTTTGAAGTGGAATTTTTTGGGAAATCCGCCCATGCCGCGGGCGATCCCTGGAGTGCCCGGAGCGCCTTGGATGCGGTGGAATTAACGAATGTGGGCCTCAATTATTTGAGGGAGCACCTGAAACCCACTGCCCGCATTCATTATGTCATCATGGACGGCGGGGACGCTCCCAACATCGTTCCGGATTACGCGAGAGCGTGGTATTTTGTGCGTGACCTCGATCGGGAGAGTTTGGAAGAGGATTATGAACGGGTTTTGGATATCATCGACGGCGCCGCAAAAATGAGTGGGACGACCTATAAGGTTCACTTTCGCAGCGGAGCGCACGAGATGCTTTCCAACCGAACCGGGAATGAGATCGTATTCAGTAATTTGCTGCTTGTGGGTCCTCCGGAATTCACTCCCGAGGAACAGGACTTCGCGCGGGAAATCCAGAAAAACTGCAGCGTCGAAACGATTGGACTGAAAAGCACGATCCAGGAATTGAGGATACCGCAGCGGAGTTGGGGAGGGGGATCGACCGATGTCGCGGAAGTCAGTTGGCTGACCCCCACCACCAATCTGAGTGTGGTGGCGAAACCCGCCGGAACTCCCGGACATCACTGGTCGACGACCGCCTGCGGCGGGATGTCCATCGGGCACAAGAGTATGCTGACGGCCGCCAAAGTGATGACCGCGGCGGGCCTGGATATGTTAACCCATCCGGAACAGATCCAGAAGATGCGCGCGGATTGGGAACGGGCTACGGCCGGTAAACCCTACAGGTCACCGATCCCTCCGGAGATGCAGCCTCCGATCAAACCGGAATCCAAATAATACGTCGGCGGGGCCGAGGGACCATGGAATAAAACGGGGGAAACCGCCGTTCGCGGCGGTCTCCCCCGATATAGATCGACTTGCGAGATCCGGTTCAGCGCCGGATCGGATTTTTTCTCGTGTCGGGCAGCGGCTTGCGGGGCAGCATCTCGTCGCGCATGGCGGTGTGATACACGAACGCCGCCATGATGACCGACGACTGAATCAGGTCCTCCGGAACCAGATGATCGTAAACATCCATATTGGTATGGTGGATGCGGGTTCCGTAATCCAGGGGATCCTGGATCCATTGAAAACTGGGTATGCCCACATAATCCAGAGCGCCGTGATCTGATCCGAAAGATGAACGGGTGACGACTTCGGTCATCCCGAGATCGTGGAAAGGCTTGATCCACTCCTTGAATATCGGAAGCAGCTGTACATTATCCTGCAGCCGGATGCCGCGGATGCGCCCGGATCCGTTATCGTAGTTGTAGTAGGCGGAGATTTTCGCGTGCTCGGGCTTGAGCTTCATGGTCGTATGGTCGCCGAAGTGATTGTAGACATACGCCTTTGAGCCCACCCAGCCTTTTTCTTCCGCGCTCCACAGCACAACCCGGATGGTGCGCCGCGGCTTCACGCCCAGTTTTTTGAGGATGCGGACCGCTTCCATAGAAACGGCGCAGCCGGCGGCGTTATCGGCCGCTCCGGTGCCCGGGCTCCAGGAATCGATGTGGCCTCCCAGCATCACGATCTCGTCCTTTTTATCGGTTCCCGGTATCTCAGCCACGACGTTGTATCCGTGCAGATCCTCGTCATAGAATTTCGTGCGGATCTCCACTTCCATCTCGGCGGGTTCCTTGTAGGTTTCGATGATGCGATGGATGCGGTTGTAGTGTTCGGCTGCCAGGATGATCTCCGGCAGGGGGCGGGCCCGTTCGGGAAAGCGCGCCTGGCGGATGCCGGCGGCGAGTACGGTCCCGTAATCGCGGGTCCGGTTGGCGCTCGGACTCACCAGGACGCCGATCTCTTCGGAGCGGAAAAAGTCTTCCATATCGTCGATCAATCCCCTGACATAGTCGCCCCGTCCCGTCCGTGAAACCCGGAGCGGGTATTCTTTCTGCTCCGCAAGTGTCTTTTCGTCATGACGTCGGGCGTCAGCGGTAAAATAGGTCGGGGTTTTGCGCGGGGGGACGTAAAGCACGATCTTGCCCTTGAGTTTCCCCTTGTACTTGGCGAAGTCCGCCTTGGATTTGATATCCACGTAAACGGGCTGTCCCTTGATATTGCCGTTGGTGCTCGATCCCCATTCGATAGAGATGCCGATCAGCTGCTGGTAATGGGGTTTTAAAAGGTGCGCCGAAACATAGTGCGGCGCCCAACCGACGCCGAAGTTCTCATAGGGCTCCAGCTTGGCGTTTTTCAATCCCCATTCGGCCATCTTCGCCGCCGCCCATTTGTTGGCCCGGTCGATAGCGGGCGATCCGGTGGGCCGGGGGCCTATCACATCGGACAGGTAGCCGACCAGCCACATGACCTGGGAATGCTGGATGCCTTCGTGCCGGATCTTGGACACCATGTTCCAATCAACCGGCTCTTGTGACCAGAGTGCTCCGGAGAGCAGAAAAATCACCGCCATAACAACGGCGGCGGCCATTCGCTTTTTCATATGAACCTCCTTTTTGAATCACCGTATGCTGATATCCCGGTCTAAACCGGGATGCGATTGCTTACGGTCCTGGATTCGCATCGCTTTCAAAATATCTGAATCCGCTCGAGGCCCCGCAACGATAAGGACCGGAAATGAGTTGATGAAAGAGGACGGAACGGCGTCCCTGCGGCTTGCGAACGGTTTTATTTTGAATGCGATCCGACACACTCCTTTTTTACTGAAAATGGGTGTTTATTGCAAAACATTTTATATTATATATCTCAAGAAAGATTTTGAAAACGGAAGCGATTTCGGCGGGATGAATGTGTTTTTTTATGGCTGTTCCCCTGTTACCGGGCCTGATGATCCGCATGGAGCGCATGCTGAATCCTCTCGGAAGCGTGCTTCCCGGAATTCGGGCCTTGAGTTCTCGGGTTGCAGAGACTATCGATATTAGGTATTATGATCGATTATAGGATGGATGAAATGAAACGAAAAGCTCTCACCATAATCATATTCTTGTTTGTTTTGTCGCTGGTGCCGGTGTCGGCGGCTCAAAAGAAATTGAAGACAAAAAACCTTCCTCCAGCTTATCGAGAATGGATCGAGGAGGAAGTGGTCTATATCATCACCCAGAAGGAGAAAGAAGTTTTTCTCCAACTGCAGAGCGACAAAGAGCGAAATATCTTCATTGAGGCTTTCTGGAAGCAGCGCGACCCCACGCCCAACACGCCTAATAATGAATTTAAAACCGAGCACTATAAACGTATCCGCTATGCCAACAACTGGTTCGGACGGCAGTCTCCTTCCCCGGGATGGCGTACGGACATGGGGCGCATCCATATCACTCTGGGAGAGCCCAAGAGCATCGATCGATTCGAGAACATGTCCGAAGTCTATCCTCTTATCATCTGGTTCTATGAAGGCTTGTCGGATATGGGACTCCCCAACGCTTTCAGCGTCGTCTTTTTCAAAAAAGACGGGGTGGGCGAGTACAGGTTGTATTCTCCTTTGCAGTACGGTCCTCAGAGACTCATGGTGAATTACATGGGGGATCCCAGCGATTATGTGTCCGCCTACAGAACCCTGATGAATATCGAACCTGATATCGCCAATGTCTCCTTGACCCTTATCACCCAGGAAAAAACGCTTGTTCCGCGTCCTTCCATGGCATCGGAGATCCTGATTACGAATAGAATCCCCGCCGCTCCGATGGAAAAGGTGAAAGACACCTATGCCGAAAAGCTGCTTCGATACAAGGATGTGATCGAAGTCGATTATTCTTCTAATTATATGGACAATGACGCCTGTGTCGATGTCCTCCAGGATAAACAGGGCCAATTTTTCGTTCATTACCTGATCGAGCCCAGCAAATTCTCCGTTGAGCCCTATGAAAATAAGTTTCATGCCAATATCGAAGTAAACGGAAATGTAATGGACATGGAAAACAGAATCGTCTACCAGTTCGAACGGCGGATCCCGATCGAGTTCAACCGGGGACAGATCGAACAGATTTCCGATAAATTGTTCAGTTTCCAGGACCTGTTTCCCCTGATCTCCGGGAATTACCGCATGAGCGTGATCCTGAAAAACTCGGTTTCAAAAGAGTTTACGTCGATCGAAGCCGACGTCAATATCCCCGAGCCCTCCTCGCTCCAAATGAGTTCGTTGGTTTTGGCGAACCGGGTGTCGGAAAATTCCCGCTATACCGGTCAAAATAAAGCCTACCTGATAGGTTCCCGCCAACTGGTCCCTTCGCCGCGGAATGATTTTGTCAGAACCGACACGCTTTATCTGTATTTTCAGATATTCGGTTTGACCGAGAGCCTGAAGCAAAACGGGAAGCTGCGGTATATCCTGGAGCGGGAACAGACGGAGATCCCGGTTTTTACCAAAAACATCTCGGAATATGCTTCCGACGGGGAGTTTTATGAAGAAATCTCCCTCGCTGAATATTCTCCCGCCAATTATAAGCTGAAAGTGTCCGTTCTGGATGGGGAGGGGAAGGAAATCCTGGTGGAACAGGATCACTTTTTTGTCTCGCATTTTCCCTCTTTGCCGCGTGCCTGGACGATGGGGATCCCCATGGCGCCTTCTTCCGACCCGATGTATTCCAACATCCTTGGAAAGCAGTATTGGCAGATAAAAAAATTCGATAAGGGTGCCGCATTATTGGAAACCGCGCACCGCAGCGATCCCAATTCAGCACTCTATGCCTTGGATTACAGCCGTGTTCTGTTGGAAAAAAAGCAATATTTGGACATCAAAGAGATCGCTCAGCCGTTTCTCCAGGATGACCGCAGGTTCGATTTTCTCATGATCATGGGGCAGGCCAGTCAAGCCCTGGGCGAGTATGCGGAGGCGATTCCTTTCTATAAGGAATACTTGGATCATTTCGGCACCAATATCAGCGTGCTCAATAACATCGGGACCTGCTACCATACTCTCGGGAATGCGGAAGAAGCCTTGATCGCGTGGGAAAAGTCGTTGGAAATAGAGCCTAAACAAGAGGATATCCGCCGAAAGGTCGATATGCTCAAATAAGATAACATGAAAATCATCCTTCTTGTTCTCAATACGGACAAAATTCGATATAATGCAATTTTCTAATTGTGGAGGCATATCAAAAATGGTCACAAAAAAAAGCATTAAGTTCTTTCTCTTCTGTCTGACATTTCTTCTTTCTTCCACCCTGGTTCTGGCTCAGGCCGGAAGAGGACGGGCACGTATCGGCGGAACCGTGTTGGATGAGAACGGAGCCCCCATTCAGGGTGCCAAGATCACGGTGATCTTTCAACAGGATAAAAGCATCAAGAGAGATGCGCAAACGAATAAAAAAGGGGAGTGGGGTATCATTTCCTTGGGATCCGGAAACTGGAGGGTGCTCGTTTCCGCGGATGGTTTCGAAGCCGCACAGCGGGTCGTGGATGTCCGTCAGCTGGATAGGAATCCTCCGGTTGATTTTACCTTGAAAAAAGGGATCGAGATCAGTCCCCTCATTCAAGATGAAGCTTCCCTCGCCGTTCTGGACGAAGGCAATAAACTCTTCAATGAGCAGGATTATGACGGGGCGATCCGTGTCTATAAGGAATTTCTGCTGAAGAACCCCAAGGCTTTTCAGGTTCATCTCAGTATCGGCGACGGCTACAATAAAAAGGGTGATCTGGACGCCGCGATCAATGAATTCGACATATTACTCGAAACGGCCGAAACCGACCCGGATTTTCCAAAGGAAGTATTAGCCAAGGCGCTGGCGGGAAAAGGCGAAGCCTTTCTGAAAAAAGGAGAGGTCGAAGAAGCCCAGAATCTTTTCAAGCAGTCCATCGAAACATATTCGGGAAATGAAGTTCTGGCATATAACGTCGGTGAGATCTATTTCGGAAATCAAAAACTGGATGAGGCGTTGGAATACTTTTCACTCGCGGCGGAAATCAATGAGGATTATGCCCCGGCATATTTAAAATTAGGCTATGTCTACCTGAATAAAAATGAACAGGGATTGGCCAAGGAAAATTTCAACCGCTTTCTGTCTCTGACGCCGGATGCCCCGGAAGCCGCCACGGTAAAGAGTATCCTCGATTATCTGAATTAAGAGGGAAAGCGGAAATAAAGCCGTCTGTCGCGATAGCAAACGACATTCACGTATTCGAAAACAAAAATCCAAACCGGTTTTTTATCGAGATGCACAAACCGGTTTTAAGATTTCTGTCCCGTGAAAGTGAAATACTGAACCAGAAAAGGGTAATTGCGATCGAAATCCCAGTGGACATCCATCAGCAGCTTCTTGATCGCGGTTTTGTCCCGTTTTTGGAAGAGGGAGACGAGTTGTGCATGGTCTTTCAACAGCAGCTCTTCCCATTCCGGGATGTGAAACGGCGTGCGGGGAAAATTCCAAAGACGTTCCTTCAACTGGTTTACGATGTCGGATAGGATTTTGTTGTCATAGAGTCTGATATGAAAATCGTGCAGCTGCGTGTTCCAGTCGACGTACTGGTCGAAGTCCCCCCGCTTGTAGGTGGCCAGCATTTTGTGGTAGATATCTTCCATTTCGGATAAGTCGTCATCCGAGAGGATATCCACCGCCCTTTCGGCCGCCATGGCTTCAAGCGCCCCTATCACTTCGAACATATCGCGGATTTCCTTGTCGCTCAGTTTTCGGACGCGAATACTTTTCCGGGGGATGATCTCAATGAATCCTTCGGATTCGAGTTCGATCAAAGCCTCTCGGATAGGTGTGCGGCTGATGTTCAAAGTGTCGCAAAGTTCCTTTTCTTCGATCCGGTCTCCGGGGACCAGCTGGCCCTGTTCCATCTGTTGTTTCAGATAATTTTTCACACAGGCCTTCAAAGAACGGTAAGCAATCGGGTTGTTTTTTATTTCTCGCTCCTTTTTCCCCTTCCATATTAATAAGACAATTCCCCTTTTGTCAATAATGATCTTGCTTCCCTCTAGGAAACAAGAGGGAGGAAGGCGGCTGCTTTGGGACAGACGCCTTCTCTCCCGGATTGAACGCTAACCGGCATTCCGTATCCGGCGGCGACGAATCGTGCTATTTGATCAGGAAAAACCTGGTTTGATGACCGTCGATAAACCGGCAGCCCTCTTTGGTGAATACGGCGTCCTCTTCAAAGCCGATCCGGACATCCTGATTTCCCCATTCCGGAACCGTGGATGTGCTGCTCAATTCTATCGAATACGTCGTGTCGTAGTAGAGAGGATATTCCATCTCTATACGGATGCCTTCGGGTGCCGTTTCCACCGGACGGGCATCCAGCTGGCATCCCGCGGCATGACCGTGATTCCCGACCGGATGCGTGTAGATCAGCGGGCGGAGTCCCTCATCCGAGGCTTTCTTCATGGCGATTTCGGTGATTTCGTTCCCGGAGCGTCCGTATTTGAATTCATTCATGAAAATCTCCGCGACCCGGTTGGCTCGATCCAGCGCTTTCTTGATTCCGGCGGGGACTTCTTCCTCACCGATACGGCACACATAAGCCTGCCACTGCATGTCCGTACATAAACCAAGGTATTTGATTCCGACATCGCAGTGGAGCAGATCGCCCCGGCGGATGACCTTGTTCTTATCCGGATATTTCGAGGCCTCCTGTTTGGAACGCTGAATGGAAATGGACGGTTGGAACCAGGTGTCCAAACGGAGCTCGCGGAATTTATCCCTGATCCACCAGACGACCTCATCGGTCGTGGTGATGTCGGGAGTGATGACGCGGTTGGAATAAAACTCGGCGATGATGTCATGCGCGATCCCGCAGATGTGGCGGTATACGCTCAATTCCTGCGGGCTGCGTGTTTCCAGCCAACCGATACATAGATTTTCGGCGGAGACGATGCGTTTGGACAGCTTCGGACCGAGGGCGGTTTCCAGCTTCTCTTTCAGGCTGGCGGTCAATCCGTCCCCGAACCTTGAAGTGGAGGAAACGTTGACGGCGATCTTTTCGGGATCGATCTTTCTGATGACTTCGGCCAGGCTTTCGAACTGTTTTTGTTTTTTGTTTTTCCAGGTGCCTTCGTACCAGCCCTTCATCCCGTAGTAGCTGCCGCTCAGCCGTTTGACGCCTTCTTTCTCTCCGGCGTCGTGAAAGATCAGAATAGAGGTCCGGCGCGCGGCCATGGTCGGTTCGGGAACCATGCTCATGTAGACCGGATCTTCGTTGTATTCCCGATTGATGACCAGCCAGAGGTCGATGTTTTCCCGGCGCATCAGCTTGGGTATGATGTTGTCCAAGCGCCAGCGCAGCCAATCGTTCATGACTTCAGCCCTCTCCCGTTCCGGCAGGATGTGATGGCTGTCCTGGACGTCGGCGACGCCCGGATTCTGCGCGACCGCCCATCCCGCCGTCAGCAGAAGGACCGTTAGAACAGAGAGTGCCGTGATGGATCTTTTCGGAATCATTCCGTATTCTCCTTTTCTAAAAGATTTGACTTTTTTCGCAATATAATGAATATATTATATATCAAAAATGAGGACGACTGACAACGCAATTGTATACGTGAGAAATATATATGACAATTTCTCGCTGTGCGTTCACCGTCCTACCAAAACCAATCCAAGGAGTTTAGAATGCGTTCAAAACGAGCTGTCGGGATTTGTATGCTCATCGTTTGCGTCATTTTGGTGCAATCCCTGGCTTTTGCACAGAGGTCTGGATACAGCAAGGAGGAATTCGCCCGTCGAAGGGCCGCGCTCATGGAGCAGGTGCCGGATGGCTTGATCATCCTATTCGGCGATCCATTCGTTCCTCCCGGTCAGCATTTTCGCCAGGACAACGACTTTTACTATTTCACGGGGATCGAAGACTGCAATGCCATGGTGGTGATGACGCCCAAAAATAAAGCATCCTACCTTTTCCTGCCGGCTCAAACCCCTCGGGAAATGATGATCGACGGCGCCAACCTGCTGCAGGATCCGCAGGCGAAGGAAAAGACGGGATTTACGGACATTTATTCCGCAACCTACCTGGATGAGTTCATTGCGCGCCATGCGGTCAGAAACGGGCTGGTTTTTCACATGCGTCTTGTCCCGCGGGACGTCGTCGACAACGCGCGCTGGGAAACCCGGATTTTCATAGGGCGAAAAAATCGAAATCATTACAACGACCAGATCTCGCTGGACAACTACCGGATCCTGAAACTCCGCGAACGCTATCCGGCGGTCGAATTCAAGGATATCACCACGTATATCGACAACATGCGTGTGATCAAAAGCGCGGAAGAGATCGAGATCCTTCGAAGGATCGGGAAAGCCTCCGCCGAAGGCGTTGTGCAGGCGATGCTGGCGTCGCACCCCGGCGCCTATGAGTATGAGGTCGAAGCGGCGGCGATGAGCGTCATCCTGAATAAGGGCGCCCGCAATTTCGCGTATCCGCCGATCGTGGGATCCGGTCCGAATTCTTGTGTCTGGCATTACGACGAAAACAGCCGGCAGATGAAGGACGGAGATATCCTGCTTATCGATTTCGGCGGAGAGCTGGATTATATGTGTATGGATATCAGCCGGACTTGGCCCATCAACGGAAAATTCACTCCCGAACAGAAAGAAGTCTACACCATCTGCCTGGAAGTCCTTAAAGCCTGTCTCGAATCCTACCGCCCGGGAATCACCACCGCGGACGTGCAGCGGCATGTCGCGGAAGTGATGAAGAAAAAAGGACTCGACCAGAGAGGGCAGAGAGGGGGGATCGGTCACTATGTGGGCATGGCGACCCATGACGTGGGGCCCCACGGCGTCCCGCTCGAGGAAGGGATGGTATTCGCCATCGAGCCCGGATTGTATTATCCCGAAAAGGAATTGGGGGTTCGGATCGAGGATACGGTTTTGATCACCAAGGATGGCTGCGAGATCCTGAGCCGGGATGTCCCCAAGGAGATCGATGAGATCGAGAAGCTCATGAAAACGAGGAAGGTTAAATGAAGAAAATTATTGGATTCTTGGTCCTGACGGCATTGGCGCTGACATTCGCGTGCGCTCCGCCGCCGGCGGACAAAGCGGATGTTTCGTTCCGGCCCATTCGCGAGAGGGCGGAAATCATTTCAAAGCTCAACACCGATCGCGTCAACCGCCTCCTGCTGCCCACCATGCGCAGGCACGGGATCGACTGTTGGGTCATCATGTCGCGGGAATTCAACAAGGATTTCGTACAGACCTACATAGAAGACACAATAGAAAACAAACCGGGCGGTCACCGCAACGCCTATATCTTCTACGATGACGGATCGGATACCGTACGTCGGGTGGCGCTCGGCACCCATCTTCCCCATTACAGCAAACTCTGGGATAAATCCGTTTCTTACCACAGGGGAGAGGGGGAGAACGGTCCTTCGCTGGCTCCCATCCTCAAGGAGACGATCGAAAAGATCAATCCCAAGAAGATCGCCGTCAACCAGTCGCGCACCATCCCCATGTGCGATGGTCTTACGGTTGAAATGAAAAAATTCCTGGTGGAATCCATCGGTCCGAAATACGCCGCCCGTTTGGTCTCGGCGGAACCTTTGATCGTGGATTTTTTGGATACCCGAATGCCGGAGGAACGGGAATATTTCCGGGAAGCGGCGGAGCTTTCAAAATATCTGCATCAGGACATCCTCAGCAGTGATCTGATCACTCCCGGGGAAACCACGATCGGCGATCTTCGATGGCATCTCCTCAATCGTATGGATGAGCTCCATCTGACTACTTGGTATTTCAACGGCCTGCGCGTTATCCGCGAAGGAGAAGCTGAAAGATTGGATGCCGAATCAACGGTTATTCAGCCGGGGGATCTCATCAATAACGATATCGGTGTCATCTATATGAATTTTCATACCGATTTCAAAGGGACCGGGTATGTCCTCAAGCCCGGAGAAAACGAAGTTCCCGCCGGGCTCAAACAGGCGTTCGCCAACTCGCTCAGGGTTCAGGACGCCATCTTCCAGGTTTCCCGGCCGGGGGATATCGGACACACCATCGTGGCTGAGGCGGAGAACCTGTGCCGTGAATGGGGGATCGAGGGAGTGGTCTACTGTCATTCCACCGGTGTCCCCGGGCATGGGATCGGATCTTCCATGTGCAAGAACTGGCCGGATCGCTACGGAGTAAGGCCGACTTTTCCGCTGCGCCTGGGCGCTTATTACGCGATCGAATCCCACGCGTTCAGCGTCATCCCGGAATGGGGCGGCCAAAAGATTTCCATCCCCACCGAGGAAGACGCCTATCTGACTGAAGACGGTTTCGTTTATTCGGTTCCGCGGCAGGAGGAGATCTGGCTGATTCGCTAGGCAAAATAGAGTTTAAGGAATCATATCGGGAGGGCGGTCATCCCACCGCCCTCCCGTTTTTTTTCGCTCGGTTGGAATGAATCGAACGGAGACGCATTCACCCATCCGTTGCGATTCGTTCCGCGATTACCCGTATCCGGTCTTGCCTCGAAAGATTATGGGATGGTTTCTATTCCTTACGGGCTCTTTTTATGGGTTCTTTCCCGTAACCGACGGCATCCAGCCAAGACTTGGGATATCCGACACGTCGGTACTCGCCGCCGACGTTGACCAGTCCGTCCGAATATTTAACGATCAGATGATCCGCAAGACCCCACCAGTTGTCGACGATGGTTTGGGCCGTAACGTTGGAATAGCGGGTGAGATAATTCCGGCAGGCCTCCGGATCGTCGGCATATAATTTCAATGCGGTCGCCTCGACGGCGGGTTGAAGTTGAAAAAGTTCTCCTTCGAGTTCGGATTGAAGCTTACGAATGTCTTCGATCATGTACATGTATTTGAGGTCCGCCCAATTGCCCACGAAATTGAAAGCCCACCAGGCCGCGGCCCGGTCATACTCATCCTTGCGGCCGGTTTGAAAACATTTCGGAACCGTGGTGACGCCGCAGTAGAAGGGCACATAGCACGTGGTTTTCGGATCATCTTCTCCAAACCAGATCAGGCCGCCGATCCAATCCGGGAGCCAATCCCTTGATTGGGAGACGAACGAATAGGAACATTTATTGTATGCGATGGGCCGCTCCCAACCGAGGAAACCTTTTTTGAGGGTTCCCTGGGAAACGTTGTAGCGGTTGGGCGTCTTGAAAGGGCCGGCCGCAAGGCCCCGGCTCATGTCGAAGGGAGTATCCTGGTAGTAATCGCGGTGCAGGGTCATCAGAGTTTTTACTGAGACCTTTTTCTCCGGTTTGACGGAAAAAGGGTATCCGGTTTCACACCAGGGATCGAGATTCATTCCCGGCGCCAGAGTGCTCAGAACACGCCACTCCCGGCGGCGGGTGTACATCAGATACCCCATGTCGTACGGTGAGTAGGCTTCGTTGAAAATGAAGGGGCGCTCGGAATCGGGATCGTACCATCCCATCTCAACGGCGACTTGGATTACATTATCAGAAGCCATGAAATCGTCTGTATTCTTGAGGTCGATCGCTCCGATCCGGCTGTGGTTGGCGCTGACGGAAACCTCCCCGTCGGGAACGCGGCGGGCGGCCCATACGGCTCCTGTTTCCAACGGCCCCGCACCGAAGATCTCGAACACCCAGGCTTCCTTGGGATCGCAGACCGTCAGACATTCGCCGCCGTCGCTGTAGCCGTAGCGGACAGCCAACTCCCCCATGATCTCGATTGCCTGGCGGGCCGTGGCGGCTCGCTCCAGCGCAACGCGTTCCAGCGCCATGATATCGAAAAAGCCTTCCGAGTTGTAAAGCTCCCGGCGTCCTCCGATGGTGGTTTCTCCGATGGCAACCTGCTTTTCATTCATGAACGGGTAGGCGATATCGAAGCGGCTGAAGGTGGTTGATACTTCCGGGATCTCACCGGATCGGATGGCGGCTTTCATTTCCGCCCCCAAGCCTCCGCCCTTGAAGACAGGCCGCATCTCTCCTGCAGGGCGGCTTTTGCCCGGAACCACGTTCAGACGTATCTCATAGGGCCCGTCACAGGAATGGGTGGTCATGACGGAGCCGTCGACCGACGCCCCCCGGCTGACCACGATCGAAGTGCAGCTGTAGGTGTTCAGGTCGTTTATGTCGTCCTGGATGTCCGCCGGAATTCGGGCTTCCGCGGCTAAAAATAATCCCAGAAAAAGCATGCAGATCAGGCCCGGTCCCAACCGTCTTTTTGAATGCATAGGTTTGACTCCTTAAGTGGTTTCCCCGTTGACATGGGGTGAAATTCTTTTTATCCTAACATGTTGATGTGAATATATTGTATATCATAAATAATCGCATAAAGGGAAGAAAAGGGAATCATAATTGCTTGCAGTGTCCCTAAGGAATCGGGCGCTGATTGGAGGAACCATGTCTCATTCCATGATTTCAATGCGCGTGTCGGGAGCGGCGCTGCTGATTTTGCTGACGGCCGGTATGCTTTCCGGACAGGTGATGACTCGTGACGAGGAGCAATGGGCCTGGCAGTTGAAAGTGGACATCGTCAAAGAGAAAATAGACCGTTTTTTGCTGCCCGCCATGCGATCGAACAACATCGATATGTGGATCGTGATGAGCCGCGAGAACAATCTCGATCCCATCATCGCGGATATCGGAGGAGGGATCGGAGGACATCGAAACGCCTATCTTTTCATGGATGATGGATCGGATCGGGTCAAAAGGATCGTGATCGGCACCCATTTGGGAGACATCATCCAGACGCGGATCTACGATGATGTCATCGTCTATGGGAAAGAGGGGTTGAAGCCCTACCTCCGGAAGGCCGTGCACGATTTTGATCCGCGCCGCATCGGAATCAATACTTCCCGGACGATCCCCATGTGCGATGGATTGACGGTGGAGATGAAAAAATATCTAGAAGATGCGATCGGCCCGGTTTATACCGACAGGCTCGTATCCGCTGAAAAGCTGGTGGTCTCTTTTCGAGTCCACCGTTTGGAGCGCGAGGTGGAGCTGATGCGAAAGTCCTTCGAGATCGCCAAGCGCATCCATCATGAGGTGCTCTCGAACGAAGTGATCCGACCGGGGATTACGACCGGAGAGGACCTGTACTGGGCTTATCGGGAAAAACTGCGGAAATACAATGTCGAGCCGGGATGGCCCGGCGCCTGTCCTTTCGGCGTTCCCGTTGAAAAAGGCGAGCTTCTGCTGTCTGAAATCGTCATTGAGCCCGGCGATTTCATCGATGTGAATTTCGGGGTGAAGTATATGGGGTACTGTTCCGACGTCAATCGGCAGGCCTACGTCCTGAAACCGGGAGAGACGGAGCCTCCAAAGCCCATCCGTGATTTTTTCGAGTTCAGCTTGAAATTCGCCAGGGAGCTCAAGAAAAACATGGTGCCTGGGGAAAGAGCGCTCGATATCCACACCAAAACCATGCGGTTTCTTCAGGATTCCGGGTATGACGGTTGGGTGGGCGCCCATACCATCGGGGATACCGTGCACTGCATCGGGCCGCTCCTTTATCCGGATTATCCGGAACGTTACGGAGAACGCGTGAACCTGCGTCTGGATCCCGTCATGCTTTTTGCCGTGGAAATGGGGATATCCAAAGAAATCCCGTCGATGGGCCGCTCCCTCAGCTTGACTCGTCAGGATGATGCCGTTCTTCGCGCGGACGGCGTGGAATACCTCTCCCCCCCGCAGACGGAATTGATCTTGATCAAGCCGATCCCGTGAAGTCCGATCCGGGGAAACGCCCGGTTTGGAAGCGGCGTTTGGCGTCAAGGCGGATTCTGTGATATAAGGAAAAATCGTCGCCCGTGTTTTATCGGGGAAGGAGGAAAAAGAAATATGAGCAAAAAGTTGATTTCCCTGCTTGTGGTGATCGGATTATGCGCCGTGAGTGGAGGTGCCCAGGATCTGGCGCTGAAAGGCGGCACGGTAATCACTGTTTCCAAGGGAGAAATCCCGAAGGGTACGGTCGTTATTCAGAAAGGAAGGATCACGGCCGTCGGCAGTGATGTCGCTATTCCAAGCGGAGTCAAGGTGATCGATGTATCCGGGAAGTATGTCATGCCGGGTCTGATCGATAGTCATTCTCACATCGCTCTGGCCGATATCAATGAAGCCACGGATCCGGTGACTCCTCAGATTTGGATGTGGGAAGCTCTGGAGCCTGATTCCGATGCGATCCGAAAAACCCTCGCCGGAGGCGTGACGACCATTAAGACCATGCACGGCAGCGCCAATGTTATCGGCGGCGTCAATGTGACGATCAAACTGAAGTATGGCGCGCCGGTGGAGGAGATGATGGTGCAGGGTGTCCGGCAGCAGCTGAAGATGGCGTTGGGGGAAAATCCCAAGCGTGTTTACGGAAGCAAAGGCCGCAGTCCTTCCACGCGGATGGGAAACGCCCATTCCGCTCGAAAAGCCTTTATCGAAGCTCAGGAATATAAAGCCAAATGGGATAAATATGAGAAAGAAAGATCGGAGGGCAAGAAAGACCTGACGCCTCCGAAAAAGGATCTCAAGCTGGAAACGCTGAAGATGGTGCTGGAAAAGAAAATCAGCGTGGATTGTCATACCTACCGTGCCGACGAAATCGTCTGGATCATTAATTTCTGCCGGGAATTCGGTATCGATCTGCTGCAGCTGAGCCACTGCGTGGACGGCTACAAGGTAGCTGACGTGATAGCGGAAGCCGGGGTCAGTTTCGGGGGCTGGGTCGATTGGTGGGGCTTCAAGGAGGAATCTTATGACGGGTGCCCGTTCGGATTCACCATCATGAATGATGCGGGAGTGAACATCGTCATTAATTCCGACAGTGCGGATGAAGGCAGATACCTGTACATGAATGCGGCAAAAGTTCTCAAGTATAATGAACTTACCCAGAATGAAGTTCTGAAGATGATCACGCTGAACGCCGCCGTATCTTTGGAAATGGAAGACCGGGTGGGAAGCCTGGATGTCGGGAAGGACGGCGATATCGCCGTTTTCGACAAACATCCCTTGGATTCGACAACGAAGTGCGTCATGACGATCATCGAGGGAAGAGTCTATTTCGATCATGCCGAGGAAAGCGTTACGGTCGAAGGAGGTGCGCAATGAAAAAACATGCGGTTTGGGGATTCATCCTGTTCCTCCTGACGGCCGGTGTGATTTTTTCTCAGGGAACGATATTGATAAAGAACGGGACGGTGGTGACCGTTTCAGGCTCTTCCCTGCGGAACGGATGCGTGCTGATACGGGACGGCAAGATCGCCGATGTCGGAAAAGACATCTCCGCTCCCGCCGGAGCGCGGATCATCGATGCCGGAGGAGGTTTCATCTACCCGGGAATGATCGCCCCGTTTACGGCTCTCGGATTGACCGGTTATCCCGGCGCGGGGAACGACACGAATGAAACCGGGACGTCCACTCCCCATATGGATCCGTTCGATGCTTTCAATCCCGAGGACGAATGCATCGAGGTGGCGCGGATAGACGGGATCACGACCGCCCTGACCGTCAGCGGTTCCCGCAACGCCCTCAGCGGAGGGGCGCTGGTTATGAACCTCAAGGGCGATCTGGCCGACGATATGGTGATGAAAAAGCATGCGGCCATGGTGTTCAATATGGGTGCTAAAGTCAGTGGGAAATACCCTTCCACACTGCCCGGCGTGAATGCTCTTATCCGGGACAAATTGAACCAGGCCCGACGTTATGCGGATCGGACGAGCCGATCCTTGAAAAAAGATAAGAATGCGGAGCCGATCGCGCGCAGCTTGGAAATGGAGGCCCTGATCCCGGTTCTGGAGAAAAAGATTCCGGCGATCTTCGTCACGATGAATGAAGTCACCATTCGCGGCGCCCTGCGCATCATCGATGAATACGATCTTAAGGGGATTCTTTTCGCAAACGGCGGGATCCTTAAATATGCGGATCGGTTGGCGGCTGAAAAAATACCGGTCATCTGGTCCGGAACGATGACGATTCCCCGGCGGTGGGAAGCTTACGACCTCAATTATCACACGGCCGCGGTCCTGCAGAAAAAGGGGGTTCTCTTCGCTTTCAACGAATCGGCGGGCGGTCCCGGAAGCCGCAACGTGCGGCGGCAGCCCGTTCCCGCCGCGATGTCCGTTGCTCACGGATTATCGGAAGATGCCGCCGTCAAGGCGCTGACGATCAATCCGGCCCGTATCCTGGGAATATCGGACAGGGTCGGATCGCTGGAAAAAGGCAAAGCGGCTGACATTTTCATTTGCAGCGGGAATATTCTCCAACTCAGTTCCAAAGTGACGGCCGTCATCATCAATGGGAAAGAGATTCCCATGACCAGCGTGCAAACCCGGCTCAGGGACAAATTCGCGCCCTTGGTTCGTGAGCGCCGCGCTCGAAAATAGTAGGGCCGAGGTCTATTGGATCTCCGCCAAAAGAGCCTTGATTTCTTCTTGGTCCGGATTGATCTCGAGTGATTTTTCCCAGACGCGCCGGGCGAGCGACACCTCGTTGAGATCGTAATAGCATCGGCCGATATCGTTGAGGATCTCGATCATGTCCCCTTTATGGCTGAGGGCTTTCTGGTAATAGGAAACGGCTTCCTCCAGTCTGTTCATGGCCTGCAGGCATTTGCCGAGATAGAAATACAGGGCATAATTGGCCGATCCTTGCTCAGCGAAGGGAAGCAGCATCTGATATGCGGATTCCACCTCGCGGTTGACGAGCAGCACCCGAGCGTAGCGCAGCGCGTAATCGAGGGAGAAGGGCTTGCGGGCATACGCTCTCCCCAATTCCCGTCTTGCATTGGGGATGTCGCCCTTATTCAGAAACTGGTTGCCGAGAAGATAGGAATAAACCGGATCTTCCCGTGGGGGATTCGTTTGGACGACGATCCAGGGTTCGGGACCGAAACGTGAGGTGACGGTCAGGGTTTCGCTGGCGGTGAGGAGCTGCTTCCTTTCCGCGTCGCGCAGATAGACCGTAAGCCTGTATGTCCCGGGTGAAAGCGCACTCAGGTCGAATTCATGAAGGAATCCGTCCCTTCCCCCGTTTGCCCCGACAGGCTCGCTCTCGCGATGGGCGATCCGATTGCCGCGGGAGATGACGTATTCCAGGATTCCGTCGTCGAGCGCCTCCTTTTCCATTCCGAAGATTTGAAAGTAGAGATAGAGGGTCTCCATCCTCCCGAATCGGTTTTTCAACTGGGGATAGAGCTGCAGATCGCCGATCTGGTAGGCTTTGCATACGTCGGCATATGGAGATTCGGTGTTGATCTTGTTGGCGAGGATCAGAGGGCTGATCATCCGGATCCCCGGCCGGGGAACGATCAATTCGTTCTCATAAGAGGTGAATTCCTTGGTGACCGTGTTTTCCAGCAGTAGATGGAAGGTATAAACTCCCGGGATCATGGGAAAGGAGTCATGCAGATTGAAAGGCCTTTCTCCTATGGTTTCCAGCTGCTTTTTCTTCAGCTCGATGGGAAAATCGCGGGAGTGCTGAAAAATCGTTTCATCTTCGTTATCCGTTACCCTGACACTCATCTTGATATTGGTGAAGTATTTCTCTTTGTAACGGTCTATGGAGATGAATTCCGGCTGAACGGCATAATTGACGAAGAACAATCCGGATCGGTCCCTGAGAACCTGAAGTTGGGTCCGACTGGGGATATGATTTACGGAATAGCTCACTTCCACGACGGCTTTGTGTTCAAGGAAATCGTAGGCATAATCGTCACGGATCGACTTTTGAGGAGCTGCTTCCACTTCTCCGATCAATACCGAGGAAGTGAGGCGTGTGCTCGGATCGCCTTTTCCCATGAAATTGGAGAGGGCCGCATCGGCCAGTTCATCCAGCAGGCTGTCCCGCAGGAGCTGCAGAGCGGTGCGGTCTCTTATGTCCATGAGGGAATTCAGCTGATCTTGGCGTCTGACGGGAGCGTCCTTGGAGATGTCCGCCCCCTCGTCAACGCCTACGGTGCGCAGCGAAACGATTTGTCGGGTGCTGACGACTTGTCCGGAATCGGCCATCGGGACCAGACTTTTGGGGCCGTCGATGAGAGGGGAGTACAGTTCGAATTCCCCCACGCCTCCCCGCTGGAAAAAAAGAAGTCGGAACTGAGGCGGCTGGCCGATGCGCGGATTGCCTTGGTAATACCAGACAATAATGGGGTGGGTATCCCGATTATTCAAATATGTTTGGATCTGTTGGGGCTCGCCGAGGATGATGTAAAAGCGCCCGCGGTCGGTACTCCATCCTTCAACCGGCGTGCCTTTTCCGAAATGATGATTGGCGTATCGGATCCTTCGGTAATGTTCGTCTTTGAACTCGTTGGTCGGCGTCCCCGGCGTTGGATCACGCTGTTTCCAAAATTCCTCGATGAAAAGGTCCCGTTCGCGGTCGTTTTCCAGACGCTTGAAGACCTTGCTTTCGTTGTGCGTGATGATGTAGATGACCTCTTCCCGCAACCATTTCTTATATTTTGGAGGAAGCTTCGATGCTTGGGCATGCAGTTGATAGCCGAAAGTGAAAGACAGCAGCAGCCCCGCCGCGAGCCTAATGAATGCGTTCATGAAAATGCTCCTTTTTGCCGAAAGGACTGAACTGCAAATATCATGCCAATCATCCCTCCGAAGATAAGAGCGGTTTGAGGTGCACCGGCGTCGCGGCTTATCCGCGGCGGGGACGTCTCCTCCTCTTATCAATTTAATCGGCATGGCAAAGGCTGTCAAATGTCGGGAAGAGGCGGGGAGTCCGGTTTACCGGGAGGGTAAAACTGTAATCATGTTTTACAGAATTTATGAACGTCTGATGAATCTTCTTCGGACTTTTGGTCGGATTGACGTTTTTACGAATTGACGATATCATACCCATCATAAGGAAGTGAGATGATGTTTGAAGCGACAACCATTGTATGTATCCGTCACAAAAACAAAGTGGCCATCGCCGGAGACGGTCAAGTGACTTACGGCGATACTGTTTTAAAGCAAAAGGCCAGCAAACTCCGGCGTCTTTATAAAGGCGCCGTGGTGGCCGGTTTCTCCGGCGCCACCTCCGATGCGTTCGCGCTGTTTTCGCGCTTCGAAGGCAAATTGGAAGAATTTCGCGGAAACCTGCGCCGGGCGGCGATCGAGTTGGCACAGGATTGGAGGCTTGATCGGGCTCTGCGCCGACTGGAAGCGCTGCTGATCGTCGCCGACAAGGAAAATGCGTTCCTCATATCGGGGACCGGTGATGTCGTCGAACCGGATGATGGGATCATCGCTATCGGGTCCGGAGGGGCCTTTGCCTTGGCCGCGGCCCGGGCTCTGGTCAAATATTCCCGGCTTTCGGCTAAAGATGCCGCCGTGGAAGCATTGAAAATCAGCGCGGATATCTGTATTTACACGAATCAGCACATCTCGGTGGAGGAACTGTAAATGGCCATTTCACTGCCTGAATCCTTGGAAAATCCCGTACTGAGTCCAAAAGAGATCGAACTTACGCCGCGCGAGATCGTGGCGGAGTTGGATAAATACATCGTCGGTCAGCAGGAAGCCAAAAAAGCGGTCGCGATCGCACTGCGCAATCGTTTTCGGCGCCGCAAGCTCCCGGCGGAACTGGCGGATGAGATCGCGCCCAAGAACATTTTGATGATCGGGCCCACCGGAGTGGGGAAGACCGAGATCTCCCGGAGACTGGCCAAATTGACGGCATCGCCTTTTCTCAAGATAGAAGCGAGCAAGTTTACCGAAGTGGGATATGTCGGCCGGGACGTGGAGTCCATGATCCGGGATCTGGTTCGGATGTCGGTGGATATGGTTAAATCCGATAAGATTCTCGAGGTGAGGGAAAAGGCGCAGCGTCATGTCGAGGAGCGTTTGCTGGACATCCTGCTCCCGCCGCCGAAGAGAGTCCCGGCGGCGGAGCCCGAACCGGACATCGCTCAGTTTCAAAAGACACGGGAAAAATTCCGGTTGCAGCTTCGCAACGGGCAGCTGGATGAACGTTTGGTCGAAATCGATGTCAAAGAAAAAATGGCTTCGCCGTTCGAAATCTTCTCCAATGCCGGTGTTGAGGAAATCGGCATCCATATCCAGGAGCTTCTACCGGGGTTCGGAGGAGGAAAATCCAAACGGAGAAAGGTCAAAATCAGCGAAGCTCGGGAATACCTGTTGGAGGAAGAAGAAAAAAGGCTTGTCGATATGGATCAGGTTTCCCGTCTTGCGGTGGAAAAAGTCGAACATTCCGGGATCATTTTCCTTGATGAGGTGGATAAGATATCCGGCCGGGAATCCGGACAGGGCCCTGAGGTGAGCCGGGAGGGAGTGCAGAGGGATTTGCTGCCCATCATCGAGGGGACAACGGTCAATACACGATACGGATTGGTTCGAACGGATCATATCCTTTTCATCGGAGCCGGGGCCTTTCATGTATCCAAACCTTCGGATTTGATTCCTGAACTGCAGGGACGTTTCCCCATCCGGGTGGAGCTGACTTCGCTGGGAAAAGAAGATTTCATCAAGATCCTGACGGAGCCGGAGAATGCCTTGATCAAACAATATATCGCACTCATGGGTACGGAAGGCATCCGGGTTAAATTTACCGAAGACTCGATTGACGAGATCTCCGGAATCGCGGAAAAAGTCAATGACATCAATGAGAATATCGGTGCGCGGCGTCTGCACACGATCATGGAAAAAGTGATGGAGGAAATCTCGTTTGCGGCACCTGAAATGAAAAAGAAAAGGATTTCCATCGATAGAAAATACGTACATAAGCAACTGACGGATATCATTGAAGACGAGGACCTCAGCCGGTTTATTCTTTGATGCGAAAAAAAAAGGCGCTGTTCCTGCTTGGGATTCTGGCCGGATTGTGTTTCGGATGCGGGAAAAAGGGGCCTATCGTTCCGCCGGTTCTCAAACTCCCCCGGAAAGTGCAGGATTTTATAGCTCTTCAGCAGGGAGCCCGCATCATTCTCAGCTGGAAAAATCCGACGGCATATACCGATGGAAGCCCGCTGGAAGCCATAGCGGGAATCGAGATCTGGCTCGTCGACGTGGATCTTCCCGGCGCGGTTCCGATAACGGCGGGTGATTTTCCCTCTCGCGCCGCCCGGCTGCAATTGCTGGAAACCGAGGAATTCGTAGGGATCCCGGATGAGACGTCTCCTGATAAGGGAAACCACTCCTTTCCCATCGAGATCAAGCCATCGGATTTTGGCGCCAAACGCTTTACCTTCGGAATAAGGGTATTGACCGGCAGGCGGAGGACGTCGGCTTTTTCAGATCCGGTCTCGGTGGAACCGAGGCTCATTTCCCGGGCGCCTGGAAATATGCGGGCCCGGATCCATGCGGATCGGATCGAGTTGGAATGGGATGCGCCGGAAAAAAATATCGACGACTCGACGCCCGCGATCGTCAAGGGGTATTTCGTCTATCGCACAGTTCCTGAGGGGAATCCCATACGCATGAATGAAGCGCCCCTTGATGCGCCGAGGTTGGAAGACCGGGATATTGTCTTCGGGCGTTCCTATGTGTATACGGTCAGAGCAACGGCCGTTGATGTTCCTCCCTTTGCGGAAAGCGATCCCGCTCCCGAGATACGCGTCGATGTCAAGGATATTTTCCCTCCGCAACCGCCTCGGGGCGTTATCGCCATCGTGGGAAGGGATTTCGTCGCCCTCAGTTGGGAGGCCAACCGGGAGAGAGACTTGATGGGTTACCGGGTGTGGAGAAAATGTGGGGGAGAACAAGAGCTCGCCCCCCTGGAAAACGAGCCGGTTCCCGAAAATGCGTATACCGACCGAACGGTTACCGCGGTTTCGGATTGTGTCTACGCCGTAACGGCCGTCGATCAGGAAGGAAATGAAAGTCGGACTTCCAATGAGGTTCACGTTCATATGGAAGGAGACGCAAATGAGACTTTATCGTTTTAAACAGGGGAAAAAAGCGGTTTACGGTGTTTTACGGGAAGAACGTCTCCAAGTCGTCAGCGGGTCGATTTTCCGGAGCATTCGAGAAACCGGGGAATCGATTCCCATAGGAGACGTTCGTCTTCTTCCTCCGGTCGTTCCATCGAAGATCGTCGCCGTGGGGCGCAATTATAAAGATCATGCGGCTGAGATGGGGAATCCGCTTCCTGTGGAACCTCTGCTCTTTATGAAACCGCCTTCCGCGGTTATCGGTCCCGAAGATGTCATCGTCTATCCCGGGATGGCGAAACGGGTGGATTTTGAAGGGGAATTGGCCGTTGTCATCCGGAAAACGACGGCCGGACTGAAAGATGACGATCCGGTCGAGGACAACATCCTGGGATATACGATCTGCAATGATGTAACGGCTCGGGATCTTCAGAAAAAAGACGGCCAGTTCACGCGGGCCAAGGGATTCGATACGTTCGCTCCTCTCGGTCCGTGCATCAGTACGGATATCGATCCGGGCCGTCTGCATTTGAAGAGCTTTCTGAACGGAAAGCTTCGCCAATCCGCCGGCACGAAAAACCTCATTTTTTCGATCCCTTTCTTGGTGCGTTTCATTTCACGCATCATGACTCTCGTTCCCGGAGACGTCATCAGCACCGGAACACCGGCGGGAGTCGGTCCCATGTCGCCGGGAGACCGCATCGATATTCAGATCGAAGGCATCGGGGTCCTTTCGAATCGGCTCATGAAGGTCCGCTGAGCACCGGATTAGGTATGAGGACAAAAAGCATTAGACTTTTTCCGCCGCATATATTTTAATGATGGAGAAGACTACGCCCCTAGGGCTTTTGGGAGGATAGAATGAAAATTTTCTTGGATACGGCGAATCTCGATCAGATCGCGGAAGCAGCCAGCTGGGGGATCCTGGACGGAGTAACGACCAATCCAAGCCTTATCGCCAAGGAAAAACGTAATTTTAAAGAGCTTATCAGCGAGATCTCCCGGATCGTTCCCGGTCCCATCAGTGCGGAATGCGTGTCGATGAAAGCCGAGGACATGATTCCGGAAGCGCGGGAATTAGCCAAAATCGCGGAGAATATCGTCATCAAGATCCCCATCGGGATCGAAGGATTGAAGGCGATCAAGGCACTTTCCGAAGAGGGGGTCAACGTCAATACAACGCTTATCTTTTCTTCCAGCCAAGCCATCATGGCCGCCAAGGCAGGAGCCCGCTATGTCAGTCCATTCGTCGGCCGTTTGGACGACATCTCACATGACGGTCTCGAACTCGTCGAGCAGATCGTTACTGTTTTCAATAACTACGAATACGAAACCGAAGTGATTGTCGCCAGCATCCGGCATCCCCTGCATTTCGTGGAATCGGCCATGATGGGAGCCGATATCGCGACCTTGCCCTTTTCCGCTCTGGAAAAGCTGGTCAAACACCCTTTGACGGATATCGGGATAGAACGATTCCTGCAGGATTGGGAAAAAGTCAAAAACCTGTAAATATCAAGGACCATGTCCGCGCCGAAAAACATGAAGGAACTGAGCCGCAGGCAGGCGGAAGCCGAAGCCGGCGGAGGCAAGGACAGGGTCGCGAAACAACACAATTCCGGAAAGCTGACCGCCCGTGAAAGGATCACGCTGCTTCTCGATGAGAACTCTTTTCATGAAATGGACAAACTTGTGGTTCACCAGTGCCACGATTTCGGCATGGGAAGAAAGAAAATTCCAGGTGACGGTGTGGTTACGGGATACGGCACGATCGACGGCCGGACCGTTTTCATCTTCGCGCAGGATTTCACGGTTTTCGGCGGTTCACTGAGTGCCTCCAACGCTCAAAAGATCTGCAAGATCATGGACATGGCTCTCAAGGCCGGATCCCCCTTGATCGGATTGAATGATTCCGGTGGAGCCCGCATTCAGGAAGGCGTCGCCAGTCTTGCGGGATATGCGGATATTTTCCTGCGCAACGTGCTGGCGTCCGGCGTCATTCCCCAAATCTCCGCCATTATGGGTCCCTGTGCGGGGGGAGCCGTATATTCGCCCGCCATCACGGATTTCATCATCATGACCAAGCGGATCAGCAACATGTTCATCACCGGACCGGATGTGATCAAGGCCGTTACCCACGAGGAGGTCAGCAAGGAGGAGCTGGGAGGAGCCGAAACACACAATACGTTAAGCGGCGTGGCGCATTTCGCCGCCGAGAATGAGGAGCAGACATTCGCGTTGATCCGTGAGCTTTTTTCCTTCATACCGGAAAACAACCTGGAAGATCCCCCGGAAAAGGAAAACGGTGATCCTCCCGACCGCATCAGCGAAAAGTTAAACCACATCATCCCGGAAGATCCCAATCAACCCTATGATATCCGTCATGTTATTCGTGAAGTCTTGGACGATCATTATTTTTTCGAGGTCCAGGAGCATTTCGCTAAGAATATCGTCGTCGGATTCGGCCGCCTGGCCGGAAAGTCCGTGGCGATCGTCGCCAACCAGCCCGATTATCTTGCAGGTGTGTTGGATATCGACTGCTCCGATAAAGGAGCCCGGTTTATCAGATTCTGCGATGCTTTCAATATCCCCCTGATCACTTTTGAAGACGTTCCCGGCTTCCTCCCGGGAGTGGCGCAGGAGCACGGAGGGATCATCCGGCACGGCGCCAAAATCCTGTATGCATTCGCGGAGGCTACGGTTCCCAAGGTCACCATCATCACACGGAAAGCTTATGGAGGCGCCTATTGTGTGATGGCTTCGAAACATATCCGCGCCGATGTCAACTATGCCTATCCCACGGCGGAAATTGCCGTTATGGGGCCGGAGGGCGCCGTGCGCATCGTCTATAAGCGCGAGTTGGAAGAAGCCGGTGATCCCGGGGACCTGAGCCGGAAGAAGATCGAAGAATTCAGGAAAAAATTCGCCAATCCTTTTATCGCCTGTGAAAAAGGGTATCTGGATGGCGTCATCGAGCCCCAAAATACGCGACAGCATCTGATCGCCGCTCTGAAAATGCTGGAGAACAAGCGGGATAAAAACCCCCTAAAAAGCACGGGAACATCCCTCTCTAAACAGCGGGTAAGGAAGATCGCGTCCGTCGTGCCTTCGGCGGAACCGGACGCGGAGAAAAAATATGAGGAAGGCGTTCAAGAAGATATTGATTGCCAACCGCGGTGAAATCGCCGTCCGTGTCATCCGGGCCTGCCGCGAGATGGGTATTATTCCCGCCGTCGTCTATTCCGAGGCGGACCGAAAAGCCCTGCATGTGCGCTTGGCGGGAGAGGGTTATTACATCGGAGATGCCGCTCCGGCCGAGAGCTACCTGAATATCGATAAAATTATCCATGCCGCAAAAGAGTGCGGGGCCGATGCCGTTCATCCCGGTTATGGATTTCTGGCTGAAGACCCCCGCTTCGTACACAGGTGCGAAGCAGAGGGCTTGGCGTTCATCGGACCTCCGTCCTCCGCCATGGAGGCCATGAGCCGAAAAACGGCTTCCCGCAGGATCATGAAAGACGCGGGCGTCCCCATCATCCCCGGTACTTTAAAACCGCTGAAGGATATAAGATCCCTGCAAGAAAAAGCAGAGGAAATCGGTTACCCGCTGCTGCTCAAAGCCGCGGCCGGAGGAGGAGGGAAGGGCCTGAGGTTGGTTCGGGATCCCGAAAACCTGAAGTCCGCTTTTCGAATGGCCCGTTCCGAAGCCCTTTCGAGTTTCGGTGACGGCGCGGTTTACATGGAAAGATACATCGAAGAACCCCACCATATAGAGATTCAGATCTTGGCGGATCGTTTTGGGAATTGCGTCTGGTTGGGAGAACGGGAATGTTCGGTCCAGCGTCGCTATCAGAAGGTCATGGAAGAAGCTCCATCTCCCTTTCTTGATGAAGGCACCCGGGCCGAGATGGGGCGTGTCGCCGTAAGAGCGGCGCGTGCCGTGGGATATCGGAATGCCGGAACCATCGAGTTCGTGGTGGACAAGAACCGAAATTTCTATTTTCTGGAAATGAATACGCGTCTGCAGGTGGAGCATCCGGTCACGGAGATGGTGACCGGCATCGATCTGGTTCAAAATCAGATAAGGATCGCAGAAGGACGCCGCTTGACATTTTCTCAGCGGGATATAAAAGTCACCGGTGCTTCGATACAATGCCGGATATATGCTGAAGATCCCTATAACGATTTCCTGCCTTCCCCCGGGAAAATCCTATATCTGCGATCGCCCGCCGGCGGCCCGGGATTGCGGTATGACAATGGCACCTACCAGGGATATGATGTCCCTCTGGAATATGACCCGCTTCTATCCAAACTTATTTCCTGGGGAGCGACGCGGGAGGAAGCGATGAAGCGGATGCTGCGGGCATTGTCTGAGTACCATGTCTATGGGATCAAGACCACGATTCCCTTTTTCAAGCGGATCCTTCACCATCCCACGTTCATCCGGGGCGATTACAACACGCATTTCATCGCGCATTTGGAGAAAGAAGAGGAATCGCTCGATCCCGAGGAACAAGCCGCCGCGCTGATTGCGGCAGCGATCAGATGTTATCGGGAAGGACGGGCGGCGTTCGCTTCCGGAACCGGAAAGCGGTTCAGCAGATGGAAGCACACCGGGCGGAAGGACGCATTATCTTGAAGGAAGCTCTATGAAGACCTCATTCTGGCATCGCGACCGTGAATTCAAACTGAGTTTGCATGAAAAGGCTCCCCATAGACTGGGCATAATTCTGGACCGGAAGTCTTATGACGTGGACGTCGAATTTATCAATCATGAAGAGATGCTGCTGAAAATCAACGGAAAGGTGTTCGACGTCATCATCAACACCGATTCGACGACCTACAACACCTGGATCAATGGGAGATGTTACCGGATCCGGAAGAAAACCGCGCTGGAAATGCTGGGAGGACAGCCGTCGGATGATCGGTTGATGAATGTCAAGACATCCATGCCGGGAAGGATCATCAAGATCCTTGCCAAATCGGGAGAATCGGTTCAAGAGGGAGATGCGGTACTGATCCTGGAAGCGATGAAGATGCAGAACGAGATCAAGTCGCCAAAAACCGGAAAGGTCGGGAATATCCTTCCGAAGCAGGGGGATTCCGTAGAGGCCGGATCGCTTCTCTTCACCATCGATTAAAACTCTTTCGGGAGGGGCCGTTGCGGGCCGGATCCTGAAATCTTTTCCGTTCCATTCCTTCGGTCCGAATTTCCGCCGACCGCTCTTCCCGGTCTTCCCGCGGCGTGATGAGTTCAAATTTTCCCGGAAACATGCTATATATATACTGAATTATTCACGGGCCGAGATCGCCGCGGGCGTGAGGCGCGGGAGGTGGAGCCGCGGTCTTCTACGGCGGATTTCCCGCGACGATGCGGATGTCTTGGATTCGGCCCGTCCCTAGGTAAAACAATGGCGATCAATATGAAATGGGGAGGAACATTAACTTCTCAGCGACTATTTTCAGAGGAGTCTTTCGTTTTCCTGAAAATGAAAGAAGAAGTATGTCATCGCTGTTTTTTTATGAATAGGTCAGGATAGATTATGCCATGAATGCATATCGGTCGTATCGGTTCATTTTTCTCCGGGAGATTTCGTGTCGCTTAAATACTGGTCACTTATAAGACGTTTTCACAAGAAGATCACCCGGGCGGCAAGTGTTGTCGGGATCGTGCTTCTGCTGTATCTGGCGGGAGTGATCGTAAAAAGCTTGTTCCTGCATCAAGTCAAAACCCGTATCCGGAGCAGTTTCGATTACAACGAGCTGCATTTAACCCCTTTTCCCCCGACGCTGATCATGTATGAGGTCCGTTCCCTCTCCGCATCCCCTTTCATCGCCGCAGACAAGGTGTCGATCTCGATCTCTTTCCGCTCGCTTTTTTCACGGGAAAAGCCCATCGATGTTCTGATCGATCGTCCCGTTCTCAGAATCTATTCTCCCGCTACGGGAGAAAGCCGGTCCGGCCTGTCGACGGCGCTGCCGTTCGCGGTATCGAAAATCCTGATCCGCGAGGGGAATCTGTTTTATTGGGGGGAGAAGCTCCGCGTTCAATCCCGCGGCGTCAACATCCTGATCCGGCCCCGGAAGGAAGAAATCGATCTGAGGCTGGTTTCGGAAGAAAACACTTTCGCGATGGCGGATCGCGAAGATGTATTGAAAGGGCGCCTCAGCCTGCGGCTGCACGGCAATGATTCCGGGATCAATCTGGACCGCCTGCGCTGGAAGGGCTCTCAGGGATTCATTAAGGCCGAAGGCGTCGTTCTGAACCTATCCGACCCCGAAGTTCAGATCAGGACGCGGTTTCGGTTCCAACCCGATCCCATTCTGGGACTCCTCGACGTCCCTTTTGAATGGGGGGGGAGAGCGGAAGGCCGCGGTATGCTGGTCCGGCGCAATGGGCGGATCGATTTCCGGACGGATATCTCGCACAAAAATCTGATACTGAATCAGATACCCGTTGGAAAAGTGGACGGCGTGCTTGAAGTGGCGGGAGCCGGAGGGGCGGAGATGGAATTTTCCATCAGGAACCGGGGGCGTCCGGTTGAGCGGGTCCGCATTTCCGTTAACAGGAAAAAAGTGGAAGGCTCGGTGCGGGGAGTCCATCTGGATGCGGTCATCAATGCCGTCCCCTTGCCTTGGCCGGTGGCGTCACCGGCATGGGGAACCTTTCAGGTCGATGAAAAAAGGCTCTCCGTCAAAGCCGAATTCCGGGATGATTTAGAATATTCCGTTCCGGGAAGATTTCCTTTCAGGGGTGAAGTGGAACTGGATTGGGACGGGGATAAAGAGATCCATTTTTCTTCTCGAAACCTGGACTCGAGCTTTTCCCGGCTCGATCTACGGGGACATCTGCGCGTGGAACGGGACATGGATATCGTTATCGCCGGCGATGTCAAGGACGCGGCCCAAGCCCGCGAGTTTACGTCACTGGCATTGGGTAAGCCGTTCCGGTTTCCGGAAATACGCGGAAAGGGGCGGACGGATATTCATATATTCGGAGATTCCATCAATCCTCAGATAAAAGCCGGGTTGGATGTCTCTCCGGGTGGATTCGACACCCTGAACGCGGAGCGGGTTCAAGGAGAAGTCGAACTCATCGGCAACGATTTTTTTGGGCGGTTTACCGTGGAAGATCCGCTTTTCCAGGGGAAGGTCGGTCTGTTTACTAATCTTGAAGAAACCCGGGTAGCCCTTCAAGTGGAAAAAGGGAGGGTGGAGACGATCCTGCCGGCTTTCGATATCCGGATCCCTTTCGAGGGAGAGGCCGAAGGAAGTTTCGAGTTTGAACAGAAAGGTCTCTCGATCCAATTCAAAGGCAATTTTTCCGGCGCGCGCATGAATTTATCCGGGCAGTTGCTTACGGATGTAAAAGGCAAAATCGTATGGGCGGAACCCGGAGGCATCCTGGAATTTCCCGAGTTGGCTTTCGGCTGGCATGACGGCCGTCTCGAGGGAAAGCTCTCATTCAGATTCCCGGAGGAGATGTTCGATATCTCCCTCAAGGCCCGCAATATCGATCTCTCTCTCATGAAGAAGGGAGCACGGGGATTACTGGAGTTTCTCGCGGAAGGTCAGGGACGTTTCGGGGATGATGTCGTTTCCGGAAGCTATCATATCGAAAAATTTCAATTCGAACCGTTTCAGGAAAGCGATGTGGAAGGGAGACTGGAGTTGAGCTTACCTAAAAACGTGCTTCGCTGCGGACTCACAGGTCGCTTTCTTCCGGGAGACAATGAACTGGAAATGACGCTGGATATTCCTCTGGATGAAAATTCCTGGAATGGGGAAGTGCGCGGTTCCTTTTCAAATCCGGACCTGATCTTTCCCTGGAAGGGTGTTCAGGGAAAGATCAATTACTTGGGTGAGATCAACGGTTCGCCCAGCGCCCCTCATATCAAAGGAGCGATCGATTTCAGCGGCCCGCTGCTCCCGATTCCACGGTTTGCCCATGCGGTTCGCGACTACCGCGGTTTGATCTTTGTCGATGACGGCCGGTTTTCCCTGCGCTCGTTTCAGGGAAAGCTCGGAGGGGGGGATGTGCAGGGGACGGGAGCGCTGTTCGTCGGTCGAGAAGGCGTTGAAGATATCAATATCCGTGCCGAAGGAAAGAATTTACTGTTATCGCCTCTGGAGCGGACGTTGGTTCTCGCCGACGCCGATTTAATCCTCATTAAAGAAGAGGAGCGTTTCGAGCTCGGCGGGGACGTTCAATTGCGGAGACTGCTGTTCCGCCGAGAATTTACGGAGAAATTCGCTTTTTCATCCAATCCTTACTACAGCACGGAGAGAGCGCCGAGCCTATTTGACGACCTTTCCCTGAATATCCGCGTCATTGGAGAGGATAATGTGTGGATAGAGAACTCATGGGGCAGGATTCGGGGTGCGGTGGATTTGACTCTGGCCGGCGGTATCCGGTCGCCCGTCGTTCTGGGAGACATCGAGGCCCGGGAAGGGGAGGTCTATTTCCAGGATAGGGATTTCAAGGTGATCTCAGGGAAACTCAGCTTTTTCAATCCTCTTGCGGTGGAACCCTATATCAGCTTCAAAGGAGAAACCTACGTAAAGGATTACCGGGTTACGTTTTCTCTGGACGGATTTGTCAACAGTCTTTCTCCGGAATTCGCCTCCTCGCCGCCGTTGCCGCCGGAAGATGTCCTGGCGCTGTTGGCTTTGGGGGACGCCTTCCGAAGGACGTACCATTATGATCGAAGCATCGGGCAGAGTACGGCTTCGCTGTTGTCCTTCCAGCTCTCGGAAGAGGCGCAGAAAAGAGCGGAAAAGCTGTTCAGCATCGACAGCATACGCATCGATCCCTTTATCCTGGGCTCATCGGCGGAAATGACGGCGCGCTTGACGGTGGGGAAGAAAATATCCCGGAATTTTTTCATTTTGTATTCCACGAATTTAGGAACACAGCGTGCGGAGATCACGCGGCTGGAGTGGGAACTGACGAATGATCTGTCGATCGTCGGAACCCGGAATGAAATGGGACGGATCAGTTTTGATGTTAAAATTCACAAACGTTTCTGACGAGGCGGCGGCAAGAACGCTGAGTCTGCTGCTCTGTGCCCTGATGTGCATGGGGGGAGCGGTTCGGGCGCAGGAGATGAGCACGGAGACGTCCATCTCGCAGATCTCGGTCGTGATCAACGGAGAGCCGGCCCCCGCGGAAACGTTGAGCCGGTTGGTCGATCTCCAAGCGGGAGATCCCTTTTCGCTTCAGCTCGTGAGTCGGGTTATCCGTCAGATCTACCAAACCGGACTGTACTCCGATGTGCAGGTGCTTCGGGAAGGGGAAAAGGAGATCAAGCTCTTTTTTCTGCTCACGAAAAGACTTATCGTGCGGAAGATCGATTTTCTGAGTACTCAGGATATTCCCAGGCAGAAGCTGCGGGAGGGGATGCACGCGCTGAGAAAGGGAGGGCCGTACATGGAATCCCGACTGGAAAGGGCCCGAGATGAGCTCACCGTTCTTCTGGATCGGGAAGGATATTTTGATTCCGAAATCGAGAGCTCGGTTCAAAAGGACTCTCTGGGCGAATTGGTCGATGTCCGGTTCAAGGTGCGTTTGTCTCCCCGTTATTCGATCGAGAAGATCACGTTCTCAGGAAGCCCGGTCTTGGATGATGCCGTCCTGCGCAGAAAGATGAATTTGAAAGAGAAAGGTGAATTCGTACCGGAAATCCTGGATGCCGACCTGGCCCGGCTTAAAGAGATGTTCGGAGAACTCGGATATCGGCGCGTGGAGGTCAATATCCTCAATCGGCTGTTCGATCCTCAAACCCGAAATGTTTCGCTGGAACTGGAGATTCTGCCCCATGAAAAGATCGAAATCATCGTCACCGGGGCCGAAGTTCCGCTCACACTGCTCCAGCCGATCTGGGAAGTCGATATCTTCGAGGAATGGGGCTTGACGGAGGGAGAAGCGAAAATCATCGAGTATCTGCGGGAAAAGGGATATCTGTTTTCTTCGGTAAGCGCGCGGATCGAACGGGAAGAAGAACGGCTTCGGGTCATCTACGATGTGACGCCCGGGGAACGCTTCAAAATCCAGGATATAGAATTCAAGGGGTTGCGCCATTTTACCCCGGATGCAATCCGAAACGAGCTGGAGGTTCAGAAGAAAATCCCCATTCTCGCCGGCATCGATGGGGCCAGGATATTCAAACTGCCGAGGGAGATCGAATTTCTTTATCGCACCCGGGGTTTCCCGGAAACCCAGGTGGACCTTAATTTCGAGAAGACCGGCGGCAGAGTCAAACCGGTTCTCTTTGTGAAGGAAGGGAGACAAGAGATGATCCGGGAAATCGAAGTCAGAGGGAACATGCTGTTCAGCCGGGAGGAAGTTCTGGGCCGGTTGAGCTCGACTCCCGGCGGGCCGTTCTATGAGCCTGATATCCGTAAAGACATCGACAAGCTGCTCAATTTTTATAGAAATCAGGGGGTTCGGGGAACGGAAGCCGCAGCTGAAGTGGAACAGGAAGGGGAAAACGACTATTCCGTGAAGTTTAAAATCCAGGAGGGCCGGAGGATCAGGATCGCCCACATCGTGATCAGCGGAAACAACGTCACGCGCCAAGCCGTCCTGGAGAGAGAACTTCGGGTGCGGGAGGGTGATTACGCGAAGCTTGACTTGATTCAGGAGACCAAACGGCGGATAGAAAGACTGGGGATGTTTTCCGAAGTCAAGATCGAAGAAATTTCCCTGAATCCCGATGAGGCGAACCTGTTGATTCGAGTTCAAGAAGGCGAGAGAAATTACGCCGGCCTTGGTGTAGGCCTGGAGACCAAATCCGAACCGCGGTCGTTCGCCGTTTGGAACAGTGTGATCCTGCCGCGGGGGACCGCGGAGTTCATCCACAGCAATCTATTCGGCAGCGCGGCTCAGATCAGCCTTGTCGGACAGATCAGCTTGGGCGAGAAGCGCGCCGTGATCTCCTGGGAACAGCCTTATTTCTTCGGCATCCCCATGCAGACGTTTCTCAACGGCTGGGTGGAACGGGAAGCCCGCACCAGTTACAGCTTCGACCGGCGCGGCATCAGCTTTTCCTCGATTCGGCCTCTTTCCCAAAAAGAAAACATGATCCTGGTTCCGGCGCTGAGGTTTGCGAAGACGACCCTGTATGAACTTTATACGCCCGAATCCGAAGTCGACCGGCAGCATTTCCCCTTCTCCGCGACCTCTATCTCAGGAAGTTTTATCTGGGATAAACGGGATGATCCTTTCAATCCTGAGGAGAATTTCTTTTTAAGTTCGGTTCTGGAATGGGCCTACCCGCTTTTTAAATCGGAGTCCGATTATCTGAAAACGTTTACTAAATTTCAGCACTATCTTCCGTTGGCTCAGGACGTTTCGTTCAATTCCACGATAAGACTGGGATTGGGGCGGGGGCGGATGCCGATCCACGAACGCTTTTTCGGAGGCGGGAGTAACTCGTTTCGGGGCGTTCGGTTTGACGAATTGGGACCGAAAGATCCGGACTCTTCCAATCCCGTGGGCGGTAAAGCGCTGCTTCTGTTCAATTTTGAATTGACGTTTCCCGTGATCACCGCATTCAAAAACTTGCGGGCCGTGGTTTTTTACGATAAGGGAAATGTCTTTTCCAAGCGGCGGCAGGTCAGCTGGTCGGGTCTTCAGGATGCCCTGGGATTCGGAGTCCGTTATCGCACTCCGCTGGGGCCTGTTCGTCTGGAAGTCGGATGGAACCTGGATGCACCGGAAGGCGAACGTGAACCGCTGGCTTTCATCACGATCGGAAACGTGTTTTAAAATGGAAAAGATGCGAGAGATAACCGGGATTTTCTGCTTTCTTCTCTTTGCGGTTATGGGGAGCGGTCAGCTGGTGGACCGTATCGTCGCCGTGGTGAATGAAGAAATCATCACCCTGACGGACCTCAGGATCGCCGGTGCCTTCGGTTTGGGCTTCGCGATTCCCGGTGAGAAGGCGGAGCTTTCCAGGCGGGATCTGTTGAACCGCATGATCGACCGGAAACTGGTGGCACAGCAGGCGCCGGAGGATATGCTGATTGAAGAAGAAGACATTCGGGCCCGGAAGATGGAGATCGAAAAGGAGATGGGAGCGCCCCCTTATAAAGATGCGTTGAAGCGTTTTGGAATGGAGGCTGCCGATCTGGACGGCTTTATTCGGGAAGAGATCGTCTGCCGGAGAATCGTAAACCGAAGGTTCAGCCGGGGAGCCGTCATCAGCCTGGAGGATATTGAGGCGTACTATCAAAATCAATACCTGCCCGCTCAACGGGAATCCGGAAAGGATCTCCGGCCGCTGACGGAAATATTGAATGAAATTGAAGAGGCTCTGAAAAGGAAACGCATCGAAAAACAGCTTCAGGAATGGTTGGGAGATCTCAAAGAGAAATCGGATATACGCATCCATGAAGAACGATAAGTCCGGCTGACTTGCTGGAGACCCATATTCAAGGAGTCAAGATAATGAAAATCGGATACCTCTTTCCCGGTCAGGGATCACAGGCTGTCGGAATGGGACGGGATTTCCATCGAAATTCAGATACCGCGCGCCGGATGTTTGCCCGGGCGGACGATGCCCTGGGATATAAACTTTCCCAGCTCTGTTTTGAAGGACCGGAAGAAGAACTGAAGCTGACGCGGCATACCCAACCGGCCTTGCTGACCGTCAGTACGATCGCCTTTATGCTGGCAGAACACGAACCCGATGCGGCGGCCGGCCATAGTCTGGGCGAATATTCCGCCCTCGTCGCCGCGGGCTCATTAAATTTCGAAAATGCCGTTCTGCTTGTCGCCAAGCGCGGCCGCTACATGCAGGAAGCGGTTCCCGTAGGGAAGGGCGCCATGGCGGCACTGCTGGGTACGGACATTGAAAAGGTCGAAGAAGCGTTGTCTCATGTTACCGAGGGCGTCGTGCAGATCGCGAATTGGAACAGCCGACAGCAGATCGTCATAGCGGGCGCAAAGCGGGCGGTGGAAGCCGCTGTCGAGCGGATTGATCCGCCGCGCAAAGTTTTTCTCCCCGTCAGCGCACCCTTCCACTGTGAACTGATGAAGAGTGCCCAAGAAAAATTGAGCGTTGATTTAAACGCGGTCGAATTCAAGGATCCGAAATTTCCCGTCATCAGCAATGTGAGCGCGGAAGTGCTTCGCGGCGGGGATGAGGCTCGGGAAGCTCTGCGTCTTCAGGTGACGGCCCCGGTGCGGTGGTACGAGTCCATGCTCCGCATGCGGGAAGAGGGACTCGATCTGCTTGTCGAGATGGGATCCGGAAAGGTGCTTGCCGGTTTGCTCAAACGCATTGCGCGGGGATGGGAACCGCGGCCTACTGTCATGAACGCGGATACGATGGAGAATCTGGATCGGTTCCGGGAAGTATTATCGGAGGAATAAGGGGGCGTCGCGCTCCCGGAAAGTCAGGCTGAAGTATGGGGCTCGTTTTCCGACAGCACCTTGGGGCCGTATTTGACGAAATAAAACAGACCGGAGGCGAGGGCGGTGCCGATGACCACCCAGAGTCCGATCCGGGCCAGGATATAAAAGCCTCCCAGGATACGTTCTCCGAGGATCAATATCCCGATGGTAACGGCCTGCGAGTCCATCTTGATTTTTCCCCAGACCGAAGCGGCGGTGCGGATGCCGCGGGAAGCCGCGATGCTTCGCAATCCGGTTACCGCGAATTCACGGGCAAGGATAACGATAACCATCCAGGCCGGCACTTTTCCCAACTCCACCATGCAGATAAACATGGACGCGGTGAGAAGTTTGTCCGCCAGAGGATCGATCAACTCTCCGAACACGGTGATCTGGTTCCAGCGGCGAGCCAGGAATCCGTCGAGGGTGTCGGTCAGAGCGGTGAAAATGAAAAGAGCCAGCAGCAGGACCTCGTTGCCTTCGTAGCTGGTCAGCAGCAGGATCACGATCAGCGGGATCAGGCAGATTCTGAAAAGGGTCAGTGCGTTCGGCAAGTTTAACATGAAATCACCTGGAGAGATATACATCACCCATCGGCATTTGTCAATTCAACGGTGGAGAGATTCCGCATTATATGAGTTCTCGAAAACGAAGGGCCGCCAGTGTTCCCACAAGGAGAACAAAACTGAGGGTGAGAACGGAGCGGGACATGAAGATGCCGTAGAGCTCTCGGCCCAGAAAATCATAGAGCGTCAGGGCGATCAGCCCGAAATTCGCCGCCAGGACAACACGCCAAGGCCGGGAATAACTGCGAAAAAACCCCACGATCAGCTGAAGCGCGGGAAGCGACATAAGGAAGGTGTACGCCCATCCCAGGGGGGATACCAGAGGGATGGCCATCAGCAGCATGGCGATTTCCGCCGCGGCGGCCGGGGGACGATTTCCGCCTTTTAGGATCATCAGGAGAATCAATATCCCCAGCAGGAAGACGGCGGCTGCCGCGGCAAAAAGGGCCGTGGTTTCATGAGGGATCCATTTCATGAAGAAAGCGACCAGCGAAACATTGTCTCTCGTCGTCAGCAGCGTGGGGGTTGACCGGGAAAATGTGGATACCCACTCCTCGATGACGATGAGGTTCCCGTGCCAGCCGTAATAAAGGGCGGGAGCGGCAAGGGCCAGCAGCACCGCCGCCGCGCCGGAAGAAAGGGACTTCCATTTTCGTTTGACGAGATAATACGGCAAAAAAATCAAGGCATATGGTTTGAGGATCACGGCCAAACCCCATAAAAGGCCGGCTTGAACTTCTCTGCGGGGACGGTGGGTCACGGTCCAGGACATCATGATCAGAACCCACGTAACCAGAACATTGATCTGACCCAGGTCCAGCTCCCGAAGGAAGAATCGCAGCAGGATAATGGGCGGCAGCCAAAGCGCCGCATTGCGGGAATCGATGTTCCGAGGCAGCAGTCGATACGAGATCCGGATGAGCAGGCCCGCGGCGCAGAGGAGCAGCAGGAACCATACGGCCTTGGCCGCCTTCAGGGGAAGCAGAGACAGAGGAAGGTAAAGGAACGCGGCCGCCGGCATATATTTGAACTGATAATGACCGTCCGCGGATCGGTAGAGCGTTTCAGCAAGCCGAAGCCGTTTTCCGGCCTGATAATTGACTTCGAAATCAACCATGTCGCGATGGACCCTTAAGACGAAGACCGCGGCCGCCAGAACGATACAGGCGATGATGATGAGGATCGAGTATTTTTTCATGGCATCAGAAGATAAGATAACATACAAACAGGGAAAAGGCCCACACCTGTTTTATCCCTGTTTCAGGTCTCGATGGAGCGGGAGGAAGAATCCCGTCCGGAGTCAAGGGGCGGTTCCGCCAAACGCTTGAAAAATGGGGTGGGCGCGGGTATAGTGAAGACACGACCATGACTAAAAACAACTCCGCAACTCCCATGATGAAGCAGTATTTCGACATCAAGAACAAGTACCGGGATGCCCTTCTGTTCTATCGGATGGGGGATTTCTATGAGATGTTTTATGAGGATGCCAAGGTCGCCTCCTCTGTCCTGGAAATCGCGCTGACATCGCGTCAGAAAATCCCGATGTGCGGTGTTCCCTATCATGCCGCCGATACGTATTTGGCCAAGCTGCTCAAACGCGGATTCCGCGTAGCGGTCTGTGAACAGGTGGAAGATCCCAAAAAAGCCAAGGGAGTGGTCAAGCGGGATGTGGTCAAGGTTTTGACCCCGGGGACGGCCGTCGAGTTGGAGCGGGGAGAGTCGAAAGAAGGAACCTTTGTCGCCAGCTTGATCCTTCAAGGGGAAGACTGGGGTTTGGCTCTCGTCGATCTGGCTTCGGGACGCATGCAGACGGCGCAGAGCGATGCCGATTTTCCGCGCAGCCTCAACGACGAGATATTCAGGGCGGCGCCCAAGGAAATCATCTTTCCCGAAGAGCAGGCCGAATCGGCGCGCACGGTGCTTTCCCGCAATGGATTGAATGCCGTTTTGCAGTCTCCACAGGAAGATTGGATTTTCGATTTCAGCCAATCACGAAGCTTATTGCAGGATCATTTCCAGGTGTCTTCCCTGTCGGGCTTTGGGCTGGCCGAGAAGCCGTTGGCCGTGGCCGCCGCCGGAGCCCTGCTGTTTTATCTGAAAAAACTACGCAAGGATTCTTTGACTCTGATCCGCGGCGTTTCCTTCGTGGGTTCGAGAGAATTCATGGTGCTGGACGCCACCACGATCAAGAACCTGGAATTGGTGCGCAATCTCAGGGACGGCCGTCTCAACGGTTCCTTTTTGGATGTCATCGATTTCACGGGGACGGCGATGGGGGGGCGGCTGTTGAGAAACTGGCTGCTGCATCCGCTGCTGGACTGCGATCGGATCCGAAGTCGGCAGGATGCGGTCGCCGAGCTTCTGGAGCGGGTGATCGAGCGCCGTGAACTGAGTGAAAAACTTCGTGGGATTTTCGACCTGGAACGTTTATCGGGAAAGATATCCTTGGGCGTGGCCAATGCCAAGGATCTGGTGGCGTTGAAGAAATCCCTGGTTCCGCTTCCTGAGATCCGGACCTTGGTGGGATCCCTGCAGTCGTTTCCGCTTCGGGAAATGCATTCCCGTTGGGACAGCGCCGAGGATCTGGTCGACATGATCGAGTCGGCGCTTTTGGATGAACCGGCGTTCCTGCTGACCGAGGGAGGAATCATCAAATCGGGCTACCGCGCCGAACTCGATGAACTGCGGGATATCAGTCGATCGGGAAAAGGATTCATTTCCCAGATGGAACAGAAGGAGCGGACGCGAACGGGAATATCATCGCTTAAAATCCGGCATAATAAGGTTTTCGGATATTATATCGACGTGACCAAACCCAATCTTCATTTGGTACCCGATGATTATATCCGAAAACAGACCCTGGTGAATTCCGAACGCTTCATCACCCCCGAACTGAAGGAATATGAGAATAAGGTGCTTCATGCGGAGGAACGCATCGGGAAGATCGAATACGATCTTTTCATCGAACTGCGCAACCGGCTGGCTGATCAGCTTCCAAGGCTGCAGACGATTGCGGCGGTGGTTGCTCGGATGGATGTGCTGTGTTCGCTGGCGGAATTGGCTTCGCAAAGAAATTATGTGCGTCCGCTTGTCAACGACGGAGATGAGATCGTTATCGAAGCGGGCCGACATCCGGTGATCGAGGTTTTGAACGAGGAACCGTTTATTCCCAATGACACGTTCCTCGACAGGGAGACGGATCAGATCCTGATTATTACGGGGCCGAACATGGGCGGAAAATCGACCTACCTCCGGCAGGTGGCTTTGATATGCATTCTGGCACAGATGGGGTCTTTCGTGCCTGCGAAAAAAGCCGACATCGGATTGGCGGACCGGATATTCACCCGTATCGGAGCTATGGATTTCTTGAGCGTGGGACAGTCGACATTTATGGTGGAGATGCTGGAAACCTCCAATATCCTCCATAACGCCACCGAACGCAGCCTCCTGCTGCTGGACGAGGTGGGTCGAGGGACCAGCACGTTCGACGGCCTGAGCCTTGCCTGGGCGATTGCGGAATATCTTCACGAAAATGAAGCCGTTCGCGCGAAAACCCTCTTCGCCACCCATTATCACGAACTGACCGAACTGTCTCTCACCCTCAACCGTATCCGGAATTACCATGTGACGGTCAAGGAGTGGAAAGACGAGATCGTTTTTTTACGCAAGATCGTGAAAGGACCTTCCGACCAGAGTTACGGCATCCATGTCGCCAAACTGGCCGGTATCCCGCCGGCCGTCATCAACCGTGCCCGGGAGATACTATTCAACCTGGAGAAAAAAGAATTGGATGGGTCCGGCCGTCCTAAAATCGCTTATACCGAAAACCTTCCCCGGGATGAGAACCAATACCTTCTGTTCCTGGCGGATCGCCGGCGGGAAAAACAGGCGGCCGTTCTGGAACGGATCGAAGATATCGAGATGAATGAACTGACGCCGATGGAAGCGATGAATGTCCTGGCGGAATTGCAGAAGAAGCTGAAAGACGAGTCGTGAATCCAGCATGGTCAAGAGGATGTTCTTCCCGGGGAGACGTCATCATGCCCATAGGGAACCGATGCCCCCAGGTCTCCTTTGGCGGTTCCATGTTTTTAACCTGAAACGGCATTCATGCTATTATAGAAAAAGACATTCACATTAGGAGCCGGCCATGCAATGGAATAAATTCACACTCATGTCTCAGGAAGCTTTCCAGGCATCCAAAACCAAAGCCGAGGAATTCGGACATCAGGAAATCACGCCCGAACACCTGCTGCTTGCGTTCCTCGATCAGGAAGAGAATATTGTCAATGCCCTGCTGGCCAGGATCGGGGTGAACACCTCGCAGCTGCGGCATGAATTGAACGGTATGCTGTCTAAAAAACCCAAGGTGCGGGGCAATGGAGAGACGTCTCTCTCTCCCGGATTGAAGCGGTTGCTGTCTATGGCGGAGAAGGAAGCCTCCAAGCTCAAGGATGAATACATCTCCACGGAACACCTGCTTTTAGCCCTGGTCAAGGAAGGAAACAGCGATGCCGCCGAACTCCTGAGTCGTTTGGGCGTAAATGAGGATGCGGTGCTGCAGGTTCTGATGGGGGTCCGCGGGAACCAGAGGATCACGGACCCTCATCCCGAAGGGAAGTACCAGGTCCTGGAACGCTATGCCCGCGACATCACGGCTTTGGCAAGGGAAGGCAAACTGGATCCGGTTATCGGACGTGAAGATGAGATCCGTCGTGTTATTCAGGTGCTTTCCCGCAGGACCAAGAACAATCCGGTTCTCATCGGAGAAGCCGGAGTGGGAAAAACCGCCATCGTGGAGGGATTGGCGCAGCGAATCGCGAATGGCGATATTCCGCTGTCCCTCGAAGGCAAACGGTTGATTTCGCTCGATATCGGATCCTTGATCGCGGGAGCGAAATTTCGTGGGGAGTTCGAAGAAAGGCTGAAAGCGATCCTGAAGGAAGTCAAGGAATCGGAAGGGGAGGTTATTCTCTTTATCGATGAGCTCCATACCATAATCGGCGCCGGCGCCGCCGAGGGCGCGCTGGACGCTTCGAATATGCTGAAGCCTCCGCTGGCGCGCGGGGAACTCCGCTGTGTGGGCGCCACCACTCTCAACGAATATCAGAAACACATCGAGCGCGATGCCGCGCTCGAAAGAAGGTTTCAGCAGGTTTATGTCGGCGAACCGTCGGTGGAGGATACCATCTCCATCATGCGGGGCCTGAAAGAGAAATATGAGGTTCATCACGGCGTAAGGATTAAGGATGCGGCTCTGGTTGCGGCGGCGACGCTTTCCAACCGCTACATAAGCGATCGTTTTCTCCCGGATAAAGCCATCGATCTGATCGATGAGGCCGCTTCCCATATCCGGATCGAGATCGACAGCATGCCGGAGGAGATCGATGAGTTGGAGCGGCGTATTATTCAGGTGGAGATCGAGCGGCAGGCCTTGAAAAAGGAAAAGGATAAGACCGCCAAGGAAAAACTGGGACGTCTGGACCGCGAACTGGCCGAATTAAAGGAAAAGAGCGGCGGATTGAAGGCGCATTGGCGGCGGGAAAAGGAGTTGATCGAAAACGTCAAGCGGCTGAAGGCCGAGCTCGATGCCTTGAAGATTGAGGAGAAGAGCGCGGAACGGCGCGGCGATTTGGAGAAAGTTGCGGAAATACGATACGGCCGTTTGATCGAGAACCAAAAGAAATTGGAGGAGACGAGCAGCCGTCTGAAAGAGATCCAGGAACGAAACAAAATGCTCAAGGAGGAAGTCGAGGAAGAGGATGTTGCTCAGATCGTGTCCAAATGGACGGGGATTCCGGTGTCCCGGATGCTTCAGGGGGAAATGGAAAAGCTCATCAAAATGGAGGCGAATCTGGCCAAACGGGTCAAAGGCCAGGATCATGCCCTCAAGGCGGTTGCCGATACCATACGCCGGGCGCGAGCGGGAATACAGGATGCCTCCCGGCCCGTGGGCTCGTTTATTTTTCTGGGGCCGACCGGAGTAGGGAAAACCGAACTGGTCCGTACATTGGCGATGTTCCTTTTCAATGAAGAAAAAGCCATGGTGCGGATCGATATGTCCGAGTATATGGAAAAGCATGCCGTCTCGCGCCTGATCGGAGCTCCTCCCGGATATGTGGGATACGAAGAAGGAGGACAGCTCACCGAAGCCGTCAAGCGTCGCCCCTATTCCATCGTGCTTTTGGATGAGATCGAAAAGGCGCATCCGGACGTCTTCAATGTTCTTCTGCAGATCCTTGATGACGGGCGGCTTACGGATGGAAAGGGCCGGACCATCGATTTTAAAAACACCATCGTGATCATGACGTCCAATCTGGGCAGCCAGGTCATAAAAGAACTCAGCCAAGATTTCGACGTGATGAAGGCGAAAGTGGAAGAGATCATCGAGAAACACTTCCGACCGGAATTTCTCAACCGTGTTGACGAGATCGTGATTTTCAAAGTGCTCTCACGCGAAGTGATCTTTGAGATTCTAGACCTGCAGATCAAGGACCTGAGAATGCGTCTGGCGGAGCGGAAACTGGATATTGAGATAAATCCCGCGGCCAGGGAACGCCTTGTGGAAAGGGGATATGATCCCGTTTATGGTGCTCGACCGCTCAATCGCGTCCTTCAGCAGGATATCCAGAATGAGCTGGCTCTCAAGATTTTGGACGGGGAATATCACGAGGGGGATACGGTCTTGATCGATGTCGATAAAGAAAACGAATATGTTTTCAGCCTGAAGGACGTGTCCCAAAAATCGAAGGCCTGATGCCGGGCAGGGGACGGCAAAGGCCTCCGTCGAACCGGCAGGTCTCGGGTTCAATTTTTTTTAAAAACGGATTATAATGTACCAGAGATTTTCATGGGGGTAAATATCCTGATAATCATGTATGAAGAAAGGAGGATTCGATGAGAATCATAAGAAGAATTCTGGTTTGTGGGGCGGCCTTGCTCTGTTTGAGCGGTTTTGTCCTGGCCAACGGATTCAACCTCAACGGACTCGGTTCGCGGGCCGTGGCCATGGGGGGGGCCTTCGTGGGGCTGGCGGATGATTTCAGCGCCGTCTATTGGAATCCCGCTGGAATTGCCTTCTTCAAGGAGAAAACCGTCGGTCTCTATGGATTCGATGTCGTTCCCAAGCAGACATACACGTTGAGTCTCGGGAATGCGGGATTGGTTGACGCCGAAACAGAGAGCAAACACTATCTTGGAGGTCTGGCGACATATATCCACCCCGTGAACGAAAACCTGGTCGTGGGCATCGGGATTTTCACCCCGAGCGGTCTGGGCGCGGAGTGGAACGGCGTCGATTTCGCTCTTCTATCCGGGGGAAACGCCACCCTCGATTGGCGAAGCCAGGTCGGGGTGGTGAGTTTCTCGCCCGTTCTCGCCTATAAGATCAATGACAAAATCGCCGTGGGCGTGAGCCTCAACATCAATTACGGCATGTTCGATCTGGCGAAGTGGGCGGGGGCCAAGGCTCAGGATATCCCGATTCCGCCTTACTCGCTGCTTCTCGATCTCGGGCAGGAAGATGTCTCCATGAAAGGTTGGGGATACGGTGCCGGCATCGGGGTTCTGGTTAAGCCGAGCGATACGTTCAGCGCGGGACTCAGCATCAAAACACCTTATACGGTCAAATTAAACGGTGATGCCGAGATCTCGGGGTTCACAGGATTGGGATTGAATGCGACATCCGAGATCGATGCCGATCTGACTTTCCCGCTGTGGGTGGCGGGCGGTATCGCCGCCAAACCGATCGAGGGGCTGACCCTCAGCGCCGATCTCCAGTGGACGCAGTGGTCCAAAGTTGACGTCGTTAAGCTGAATTTCACGGACCCAGTCTGGACGAACCTGCTGGGGGAATCGGGAGATGATGAAATTCCCTTTCGGTGGAAGGATGCCATGCAGATCCGGATCGGTGCCGAATACATGCTTCCGAACGGTCTGGCGATCCGGGGCGGTTACTACAACGATCCCTCCCCGACGCCCGATAAAACCATGAACGTTCTGCTGCCCAGCTATGATTTCAATGCGATTACGCTCGGTGTCGGATACGGGGTGAACGGACTCAGATTCGATGCGGGGGTGGAATTCCTGATGGCCAAGGAACGGGATATAGACCTGACGAAGACCCTCATCGATCCGGAATGGGATTCCGCCGTACCCGGAATATACAACATGAATATCATCGTTCCTGCTCTATCCCTCAGTTACAGCTTCTGATTCGCGGGCGGCGTTGCAGCGCCCTTCCGGGGATTTGCCTTATCTTTTCGTGTCGGGTATCATGAAAGCCGCTTGTCCATAGGGGAAAAGAGCGGATTCCGTCCGTTGTTCAATCCCCGCTCCGGAATTAAGTAGAAAAGGAGACCGCCATGGTCAGAAAAGCCGTTATCCCGGCCGCAGGTTTCGGAACCCGATTCCTTCCGGCCACGAAAGCCCAACCCAAAGAGATGCTGACGCTCGTCGATAAGCCGTTGATCCAGTACGGCGTGGAAGAAGCGGTCGGCGGCGGTATTGAACGGATAGCCGTTATCACCAGCCGGGGAAAAGAGACCATGGCCGATCATTTCGATCAAAGCCCGGAACTGGAGCATTTCCTGGAAGCGAAAGGGAAAACCGCCATGCTGGAGGAGGTTCGTCGCATCTCGAGGCTGGCCGAGTTCTGCTTCATTCGACAAAAGCAAGCTTTAGGATTGGGACATGCCATCGGTACGGCTGAGGCCTTCGTAGGTGCGGAGCCGTTTGCCGTGCTGCTCCCTGATGACATATTCGATTGTGCCGTGCCCTGCGTGCGTCAGCTTTTGGATGTCCATCGGGAATACGGGGCTTCGGTGATCGTCCTCGGCCGAGTGGATGAAGAGGGGACCAAAAAGTACGGGATTATCAAGCCCCGGCAGGTGGCGGACCGTGTATTCCGGATAGAGGACATGATCGAAAAGCCCGGTCCGGAAAAGGCTTTCTCCGACCTGGGGATTCTCGGCCGCTATGTTTTCACTCCGGAGATCTTCACCGCTATCCGTGAGACCCCCGCCGATCATCGCGGCGAGATACAGATCACCGACGCGATTCGACGTCTGATGAAGACTCAAGCCGTCTACGGTTACCTCTTTGAAGGTCATCGTTATGATGCCGGTGATAAGTGGGGTTTTCTGGAAGCCACGCTCAACCTCGCCGCAAAGCGGCCTGAATTTTCAGAAAAGCTGCAGAACCATTTGAAATCACGATCTTTCTGAAGCGGCGACATTCCCTTCGGATGGATCTTATCTGTAATCATATCAACTCCTTAATCCGGAATCGAGAAAGGAGTTCCGCGCGAAATGAAATATTTTGAATTTTTTTAAAAAATAACTGGCGGAATTGTTTTTTTTCGAGTACAATCGCTCATTCATTTTATAATATTCGGAGAGTTCAATGCCTAATGAGCAAGAGGCTTCATATCGCGTACATCTTAAGCAGTATGGTCTCCACCCTGATTGTCTCACCTGTCAGAATGTGGAGAGCTGTCCTCATCCACAGTACAAGGCGCCGGGATTGATTCGTTTTGTTTGCGCGGACAGAGTCGCCGTGCGGAAAACGACGCGTGCCGCACGTCACGCCGCTGCTTAAAATCGCTTCAGGGAACCAGAAAAAGACACCGACCGTTTCGGACGACCGCTTTCATTCCGTCCGAAATTCGAGGGAGATCTGTGCTTGGAAGGATTTTCCCCTGAATCGATTCGGATCAGATCTTGCGGGCGGCGAATCCCAATCCCAACGACTCGAGCTTATCGACGGTCGGTTTCGTCGTTTGCGGATCCCAGCTCCGTTCTCGGTAATAGTCGTTCATCATCCGTTCAAACTCGTCACGCTTGAGCACCGCTCCTTTTTTCGGCCCTTCGCTGAGCGGCTCATTGAAGAAACGTTCCGGTATCCGGTCGTCTCGCAGACGGAAGCCTTCACGGTAATTGAAGCATTTTTCCAGGTTGTATATGCGTTCGCCGGTCAGAAGATACTTTTTTTCGTTCCACTCCCATCCGGTGATCGCGCTCAATAACTCCGTGATGCCGTTCTTGCCGAATCCTCCGCTGGCGAAACGGCAGTATCCCGTCGAATCGAGTGCGGCATACTGGTTCTGCGAGCGGGGATTGTGGCCGTTGAGGTGACAAGCGCCTCGATTGCAGGAAACATAGCACAAGACCTGGGTTTTGCGCGAATGCGCGTTCCAGGCCGCGTATTCCTGCCCCTTGGAATGGATGGCGAAAGATCCGGAATCGGCTCCGATCGCATCCGTGAGAGCTCGTACTCCCCGGGAGGCGAGATCTCCCACGCCGTCGCGGGCGGCGATCTTATCGACCATTTTAAGCACGGATCCCACGTCTCCCCATTTGAGGTCGATTCCGTCCAGGAAGGTCGTGTCGATGTATCCTTTCTCATGGGCCTCCATGAGAAAGCCCAGCACGTTGCCGACCGATATCTGATCCAATCCGAGATCGTCGACATCCGCGATGGCGCGCATAAGGCCGCCCATGTCGTCGATCAAAAGGTTGGCGCCCAGCATGGTGCCGGTTTCGTACTCGGGTCCGTCGTGATAAGTCCCCGCATACGGGCCGGAACGCACCGCTCCGGTTTTATGGCAGGCCAGCGGACAGCAGAAACAGGCCGTATCTCTGACCCAAAGAGTCTGTTCGGCCGCTACCCCGCCGATCTTGTCGATACCGCGGAATGTGCCTTCCCGGTAGTTCCTGACCGCCTGGGTTCCGTTGTCGCTGGAGGAAATGAGCGCTGAAGCCGTGCCGTAACGCCGCCAGTTGGCCAGCCCGGAATATTTTTTGAATGAGGTGCGGACGTCTTCCAGGGCGGTCAGGAAGCGCTTGTGATCGGCGACGGGAGGTGTCTGGCTGCCTTTGATCGCGACGGCCTTGAGGCGTTTCGATCCCATGACGCATCCCGCCCCACCGCGGCCGGCTCCGCGAGCGGAGGTGTGCAGGATGGCCGAGTACCGCACGCCGTTTTCGCCGGCCGGACCGATGTAGCAGGTCTCAAACCGGTGGTCCCCCAACTCCTTCATGATGGCGCGATCGAAAGCATCTGTTTTCATCCCCCAATATTTCTTCGCATCCCTGATCTCCACCTTTTCGTCTTCGATGAAAAGGTAAACCGGAGAGGAGGCGCGCCCGGTGATGATGATCCCGTCGTATCCGGCGAAACGGATTTCGGGTCCCAGGAAACCGCCGAAGTTGGAATAGGTTATGGTCGAAGCGTGCCGATGCTTTGAGGAGATCGGGGATGTGGTCGGGGATTTGGTTACGAAGCAGGTTCGGGAGGCCGAGGGAATCGGGAATCCGCAGAACGGACCGGGCAGGATCATCAACGGATTCCGTGGAGAAAGGGGATCGAGGCCCGGATGGGATATCCTGTCCCAGAGAAGCTTGGCTCCGAGTCCCCGGCCGCCGAGAAAGTCGTGCGCGTTTTCCGGAGGCAGGGGGATGCGCTTGATCTCGCCGCTGCTGAGATTGACGTCTAGAAGAATGCCGTAATATCCGTTTCGTTTATCCGTCATCGCTTCCTCCTACCGTTGATGATACCATAAGGCCGTGAGCTGCCGGGCGATCTCCTCCGGCGGTAATGCATAGTGCTGTCCCTTGAGACCGCCCTTGATGTAAGAGAGGGCGCCGAAAGGGCAGTATTTCACGCAGACCGGATCTCCCTCGCACAGGTTGCAGATCCCCGTGGGTTTCCCGCTGCCCGGATCGAGCAGGATGGCTCCCACTCGTTTGTCCCGGCAGGCGCGGGCGCATGACCCGCAGGCGATGCAGCGGTCGGGGTCGTTTTTGACCGCCTGGGTTTTTTCGTCGCGGTAGAGAGCCCGATGCCCCGTTTCCGGGTGGGGATCGACCGGACATGCGGCGATACAGGGAGCGTCTTCGCACATCACGCAGCGGTTGGGAATGTCAACCGGCGGATTGAAGTAAGCCACCCGGACGTTTGACAGTGCGGGGTTGCCCAATCCCCAAAGTTCTTCGCCATCGAGATTCACCCGATGGTTATTTTGGGCGCAGACCGTTTCGCACGTCCTGCAGCCGGTGCATTTGTTGAAGTCGACGACGATCATGGAATACGTCGGTCGGCCCTGGGCGTCGACCCGGCGAATCAGCCAGCCGCCGAAAGCCAGCGATCCCGCTCCCATGCCCACCATTTTGAGGAAATCACGTCGGTTGGGCCGCCATGGCATGCCGGTGAAAGCGGAAGAAGTCTCCTCGATATGGCCCCGATCAGGGGTGTTTTCTGATGTCATATGCCCTCCTCTTTTTCCCTTACAATTTATCTCCGGATGATGAAAGAAGGCAAGAACATTGTGAACTTTTTTCCGATTTCGGTTTTTTCCCGTGGATATTGAGAATGCTTCACCCCCTTTTCGACTTCCTCCGATCCTCCCGAGATGCGTAAAGAGACCCTAAACAAAGGATCGATTTCAATGATTTTTCGGGGGAAAAAGGGGAGTGGCGAGGGACGGAATCGAACCGCCGACGCAGAGATTTTCAGTCTCTCGCTCTACCGACTGAGCTACCTCGCCGTGTGATGGGCGTTTTATGATCTATAATAAAGACTGGTTGATCAGGCCGGGAAATGTTCTCCGCCCATCACGCTCTCTCCCGGCGTGTCCGCTTATGTCTCTACCGTTGCTTTTCATTCAAGGATTTTAGTCATTTGTACTGTTTTGTCAACTCTTATTTGGGGGCGATTGATATTTTTCACATGTTCGACCCGGGATGAGGCTTATGTGTCCGATGTTCAGTCAGGGAGATTTGAAAGGATCAGGGAAGTTCGGAATCCTTATTCCCGTATCCGCGCTTTTTCGTGAACCGGGGGAAGGGCTCCGTGCGCAACTGTTAAATTGAAATAGGGCATGGGTTGTGCTATTCTTTGATATGGAGGAATAACTTTATGCAAGAAAATGAGTTAAAGAAACTTCTGCTCACGGAAAATAAGGATTTCCAGGAAGTTTATGAGCTCCACCGGAAGCATGAAGAAGAATTGGAGAATATCCGCCGTAAATCCTATTTGACCGAATCGGATAAACTTCGGGAAAAAGAATTAAAAAAGATAAAGCTGAAGCTGAAAGACAAGATGTACCATATGATGGCGAAATACAAAAAGTCTTTCTCTAAATAGACGATCAACCGGCCTTTCAATCATGAAACCTGTAGGTAAATTGAAGATCGCTCTCGTAGGCGCGGATTCATTCCGCGGCAAAGAGCTTAAAATCGTTTTTAACCAGAAAAACTTTCCCCTGACCAGTATGGATTTTTATGATCCCGATATTAAGGAATCCTACAGCAAGCTGACTCAGTTTCAGGGCGAGCCCAAAGTCGTCGAGCCGTTCAAGGCCGATTCCTTGGAAGGGAGGGACCTGGCTTTTCTGGCCACGTCCCGCGGACGCAGCCGAAGGATTGCCGCCTATGCCGAGAAAGCCGGGTGCCGTGTCATCGATCTGAGCGAAGCGTTCAACCGGAACCGGAAAGTTCCGCTGGCGGTTTCCGGTGTAAACGAATCGGCCGTATTGGCGGAACAGCCCGGTTTGATCGCGAATCCTCACCCCGTCACCATCATCCTGGCTCATCTGCTGCATGCGATTCGGGAAGGCTTCGGCTTCAAACGGGGACTGGCCGTGGTCATGCAGCCGGCTTCGGCCTTCGCTGAGGCCGGAGTCGAAGAACTGGCGGGGCAGAGCGTCGAGCTGCTTAACGGCTCCTCGCTCTCCATGAAAACGTTCAAGGCTCAGGTCGCCTTCAATCTCCTTCCGCAGACGGAGACGCTGGATAAGAACGGTTTCTCTCCAAAGGAAAAACAAATCGTATCGGAATTGAAACGTGTTCTTGGAATCAAAGATCTCGGTTTTTCACTGTCATTGGTACAGGCTCCGGTTTTTCATGGCTACTCCCTGATGGTTTATTTCGAAATCGAACGGGATGCGGAAGCGGCGGAGCTGGAAGCCCGGCTGCGCGGATCGCGCTTTTTTCAAATCGCGGCCCCCAGTGTTTCCTATCCCGCTTCTTCGGTTGCGGCGGCCGGGCAGGACCGGATTTTCGTCGGGCAGATAAAGCGGGAAAAGGCGTTTTCAAACGGATTCTGGATATGGCTGGCCGCGGATAATCTCACACGCGGGTCGGCCCTGAATGCTTTCGAGATCGCCGAGGCCATCGCTTTTTCCGGCGGAGCGAAGCGATGAAGGATGTTTTTCGCCTGTTGAAACTGACGCTTCGGGAAAAGAATCGACTGGCCCTTTTTTTTATCTCCACCCTGTTCGTTTCCGCCTTCACTTATCTGTTCGTCAATCTGATCCAGCCCATCCTGGATCGGATGTTCCACCTGTCTCCAGGTGTCTCCGTTCCGGATAAAACACGTTTGATGGATTGGATTTTTCAGCATTTTCATATTACCGATGAACAGTACGTCTCTTTTATCCCGATAGTGCTGGTGATCGTCATTTTCGGAAAAGGCATGTTTACATTCCTCTCTTCGTTTATTATGAAATCCATCGGTCACAAGGCCGTGCGAAAGCTGAGGAACGATCTTTTTGAGCACTTGCTCTATCAACCGACACAATATTACGACCATGTCGCCACCGGTGATATCATGTCGCGCGTGACCAGCGATGTAGACAAGATCCAGCAGGCGGTTTCCGGCAGCATGGGCGATCTGATCCAGGAAGTTTTCATCCTGATCGCTTTGTTGATCTATATTTTTATTACGGATTGGCGTCTGGCTCTCGTGTCTTTTATCGTGGCTCCTCTGGCTGCCGTTCCGCTGGCGGTTTTCAGCAAACAGCTTAAAAAAAAGGGTAGGCGGAACCAGATCAAGATGGCCGAAATCTACAGCCTTCTCTTCGAAACCATCACCGGCAACAAGATCGTCAAGGCTTTCACCATGGAAAGGTTCGAACTGAAGAAGTTCTTCAAGGCCACTAAAAAATATTTTAAAACCAGTATCGATTTAGCCTTTATCGGAAGCCTGTCCTCTCCGTTTATGGAATTTCTGGGCGGGGTTGTGGGGGCCTTCATCCTCTTTGTGGGATCCACCCGCATTGCCCAAGGTTACATCAGTCCGGGTGACTTCGGATCTTTCGTCGCCGCCATCTTTTATTCCTATACTCCCATCAAGCGGTTGAGTCGGGCGAATAATGTTATCCAGCAGGGGATCGCCAGCCATGAGCGGATTCAGGAAATCCTGCAGGAAAAATCCCAGATCGAAGAGTATGCGCGCGACCACGTGCTCCCCCCCGTGAAAGGGCATGTGCAATTCGAAAGGATCACATTCGGCTATAACCATTCGCAACCCGTACTCCACGATATCAACTTCGAGGTCCTGCCCACGGAAAGCATCGCATTCGTGGGGCTGAGCGGCTCGGGCAAAACCACCGTCATCAACCTGCTCTCTCGTTTCTATAATCCCGATTCCGGCCGAATCCTGATCGACGGGCATGATATCAGCGAAGTGAATCTTTCTTCGCTCAGGTCGCAGATCGGGCTGGTAACTCAGGAACTGATCTTGTTCAACGACAGCATCCGCAATAACATCGCCTACGGTTTGGAAGATATCCCCCAGGAAGAGGTGGAAGCGGCGGCCCGCATCGCCGAAGCCCACGACTTCATCCGACGGATGCCGGCGGCTTATGACACTCCGATCGGCGAAGGAGGGCTTCTGATTTCCAGCGGTCAACGGCAGCGTCTTTCCATCGCCCGGGCGGTGTTGAAGGATCCTCCCATATTGATCCTGGATGAAGCCACTTCCGCGCTGGACTCGGAATCGGAGCGCTTGATACAGATCGCGCTGGATCGAGTCATGAAGAATCGTTCCACTTTTATTATCGCTCACCGGCTGTCAACGATCAGGAATGCCGATAAGATCATCGTCATCGACAAAGGGAAAATCGTCGAGTCCGGCACTCACCGTCAGCTGTGCCGCCGCGATGGGATCTATAAGAAATTGTATGCATTGCAGTTCCCGGACGAGAAGGAAATCCTGACATGATAAAGAGCATGACCGGCTATGCCGTGCGCGAATTCACATCCAAGACCCTGCATGTGCGGATCAGCATCCGGACGCAGAACCATCGCTTCATCGATTGGAGCTTTCGTGGAAATCAGGTGCGAACGATCGAGGATCGGCTTCGTGCCGTCGGGCAGAAGAAACTTCATCGCGGAAGGGTGGACGTCACTCTCGATCTGAATTTTCTCGATCCTGAGCACTGGTCGGTCAGGATCAATGATGCTTTGTTGGAGACGCTTCTTGAGTCGATGGAGAAGATCTCGGTGCGTTTGCAGCGGGAAATGGCGCTTTCGGCCAAAGACCTTTTCAATATTCCTCATGTGATCGAGCTGTCGAAAAAGGATTTTGATCAGCGGGAGATCGAATTCATGAAACGATGTTTTTCCCGGACGCTCGATGATGTGATCAAAGCCCGCGTTCGTGAGGGCCGCGAGTTGAAGCGGGATCTCCGTCTTCATGCTCAGAAGCTCAGGGAAGCGGTGTCGCGACTGGAAAAATTGGCGGGAAACCAGCCGAAGGTTATCCGGGAGAAACTGCGGGAGAGGCTTAAGGAATTGGATCGGGAAGCCGACGATAATCCGGAGCGCTATCTTGAGGAGGCCGCCTACTTGGCCCAACGGTATGATCTGGCTGAAGAAGTCTCCCGTCTGAAAAGTCATCTGGCCTATGTGCGGGAACTCCTCTCTGAAAAGAACAAGGAACCGGTCGGGAAAAAGCTGGATTTCATCGCACAGGAGCTTCAGCGGGAAGCCAATACCATAAGCTCGAAATCGCAGGACATCGCGATCACGAAAGAGAGTCTGGAATTGAAGAGTGAGATCGAAAGCATTCGCCAGCAGGCTCAAAATATCGAATGAATCCGTAGATGAACCGGCGAAGAAAACGGATCGGGGGAGTTGAATGAACCAGGATTCATTTTTGTGACAATGCGTTTGTGATACTATAAACAGCGAGGTCAGGAATATGTTGTTTGTGATAACGGGACCTTCCGGAAGCGGAAAATCCACGCTTGTCCGAGGGGTGATCAAGGAGTTGGAAAATATCGATTTTTCAATCTCCCTCACCACTCGGAAAAAGAGATCGGATGAAAAAGAAGGCGCGGATTATTATTTCGTTTCCGAGGAGCGTTTCAAGCAGTTGATACAGGAAAAGATGCTCATGGAATGGACCGTTATCCATGGCCATTATTACGGAACGGCAAAACGTGAAATCGAAAAGAAAGGGATCCGGAACGACCTCATCCTCGATATCGATGTCAACGGGGCCAAACAGACCAAGGCCAAGGCGAAAAAGGCCGTTTTTATTTTCATCCTGCCTCCCGTCTTCCGGGAATTGAAGCTCAGGCTGGAAAAACGGGGAGAGGAAAGCGCCGAGGCCATCCGGAAAAGGCTGAACACGGCCAAAAAGGAAATCCGTCATTATCACGAATTCGACTACGTGATCGTTAATGATGATCTCAAAAGGGCTGTCGCGGACCTCAAGTCGATTATCTTGAGCGTCAGGTGCCGGCTCGATATCCGGCAAAAAGAGATCATGCCGATTCTTCGCAGTTTTTCAGAAGATGAATGAGGATGCCGTAATGAAAGTCATATTGGGCGTGAGCTCCTCCATCAGCATTTACAAGGCCTGCGAAATCCTCCGCAGGCTGCAGAAAGAAGATCTGGATGTGCATGTGATCATGACGCCCCATGCCGGCCGAATGATCGACCCTCTGCTTTTCGGCGCTCTTTCCGGAAATCCGGTGGGTACGGATGTTTTTCGGGATGAAGCCGCACACGGGATCTCTCATATTTCGCTGGCGCGGGATGCTGCGCTTTATTTGGTCGCGCCGGCCACGGCGAACCTTATCGCTAAGTTCGCCGCCGGGATCGCGGACGATTTTCCTTCCACGTTTTTTCTGGCGGCACACTGCCCGGTGTTGATCGCTCCCGCCATGAACCACATGATGTACAGACATGAACAAACTCAGGAAAACATCCGTCGTCTTCGGAGAAAAAACGTCCATATCATCGATCCCGAAGAGGGTTACCTTGCCTGCGGAGACGAAGGCGCCGGCCGGCTGGCCGATCCGGAACGGATCGTGAAACAGGGGGTTCAACTTATCCGGGGAGCACGATCATTGGCGAATAAAACCGTCGTGATAACCGCGGGGCCTACCCGGGAGCATCTGGACCCGGTGCGTTTTTTCAGCAACCGATCCACCGGAAAGATGGGATTTGCTTTGGCTGAAGAAGCCCGCCGCCGCGGGGCGGATGTGCTGCTGATTTCGGGGCCCGTCGCCTTGTCTCCTCCCGTGGGGGTGCGTTTCGTACCGGTGGTTTCAACCGATGAGATGGCCCGAGCCGTGGATGAGGCGTTTCCCCAATCGGACATCGTGTTGATGGCCGCCGCGGTGATGGATTTTACACCGAGCGCCGTTTTCGACCGGAAGATCAAAAAGAGCGGGATGGCCGATTCGGTGAAAATGAATCCCACCCCCGATATATTGGAAGGCCTCGGCCGACGGAAGGAGGACAAGGTCCTGGTCGGATTCGCGGCTGAAACGGAAGATCTTAGGGCCAATGCCCGGGCCAAGCTCAAGCGAAAGAACTGCGATTTGCTGGTCGTCAATGATGTCTCGCGCCGTGATATCGGTTTCGAGTCGGATGAAAATCAGGTCGTCTTGATTACGCCGGATGGAGAAGAGCAGGAAACCGGAAAGACCGGCAAACGTGATATCAGTCGAACCATATGGGACAAGATCGAGGAGATCAGTGGACGAAAGAGATAACCGTTGGCGTTCCGATCTGAAAGATCGGCTGGAATATTTTAATCAGATGGGGATCGACGACGTGGCTTCGGAAACGGCCGGCGTGGTTCGGGCGGATCGAACGTCCCCGCCGCCGAATCGTCGCCTGGAAGAGATCGCGGCGCGAATCCGCTCCTGCCGGCGCTGTCCGCTGTCGGAAACGCGAAGGAACGCTGTGCCGGGCGAGGGGAATTCTTCCGCCGATCTGATGTTCATCGGAGAAGCTCCAGGCAGGGATGAGGATGCCCGGGGAATCCCCTTTGTGGGACGCGCGGGGCAGCTTTTGACGCGTATCATCAAGGCCATGAAACTCGAGAGAGGCGATGTGTTTATCTCCAATGTCGTCAAGTGCCGGCCGCCGGATAATCGAAATCCCAATCGGATCGAAATCGAAACCTGCCATGGATATATTCTGGAACAGATCGATCTGATCAAGCCGAAGGTCATCGTTACCTTGGGAAATATTCCGACCCGGTTCTTCCTTGATACCACCCGCGGAATAACGGCCCTCCGAGGGGAATTCCAGGAATTCCAGGGGATCAAGGTGATGCCTACGTTTCATCCCTCATACCTTGTAAGAAACGAGGCCAATCGTGTTCTCAGAAAAAACGTCTGGGAAGATATGCAGCAAGTGATGGCCTTCCTGGGCATAGAATGACGCTTTACGCAGAAATCGCCCTTCCGCTTCCGTTGGAGACGTGTTTCATCTATACGGTGCCGGATCAGCTGCGGGATAAGATCAAAATCGGATCCAGAGCGTGTGTCCCTTTCGGTCAGCGGAAGCTGACCGGCGTCGTCGTCCGGCTTCGACAGCGGGGCGCCCCTCAACACATCAAGATGAAGTCGATTCAGTCGCTTCAGGATGAGATCCCGCCGTTTTCCGAAAGTTTTCTGAATTTCACCCGGAGATTGAGTGCTTATTATTATTCTTCCTGGGGCGAGGTCCTGGCCGCGTCACTTCCCTCGACTGCGGAGTCCCGGGCCGGGATTCGGATCCGCCTCACTGCGGCGGGAGAGCGTGCCATCGATGCGGAGACCGCGGAAGGTAAAGAAATGGAAGTCCTCCGGATTTTGCGGAAAAGGGCGTATTCCGAATCCACGTTGAAACGGAAAACGGATATGTCCTCGGGAAGGGCACTTCTGGCCCGGATGGAAAAGAAGGCGTGGATCGCTTTCGAACGCAGACCCGCGGCGAAACCCGCCCTCAAGGCCTCGGATCCGATGCCGATGCAGATGGTGATGGACTTCTCATTGGATGCCGATGCCGCCGCCAAAGTCGATTTGATCGCCCGGGCCCTGGAGACCGGTGTCTTTAACGAATATCTTCTTTTCGGGCCGGCTGAGAAAAGAAACGCGGTGTATGTAAGTTTGATAAAAAAAACGCTTGAGCGTCGAAAGAAAGTTCTTTTCCTGGTTCCTGAAATAGCGCTTGCCGCTCCCTTCGTGGAGAAACTGCTGCTTTACATGGGAACGAAAGCCGAGGTGATTCACAGCCGGCTGAGCGAAGGCCGCAAAGCCCGGATCTGGGAGCGGATCAGGCGGGGAGAGGTGGACGTCGTCCTGGGGCCCCGATCCGTCATCCTCACACCGCTGGAAGGACTGGGTCTTGTGATCGTCGAAGAGGAACAGGACGATTCGTATTATCAAAACGAAAGCCCGGTTTATGATGCCCGCCGGGGAGCTCGACTGCGCGGACGTCTGGAAGGGGCGGTTGTCGTATCAGGCTCGGAGAATCCGTCGGTGGAATCCTTCCATCGGGCGAAAAAGAACCGCGGCCTGATCATGCTGAAACATTCCAGCCGTAGGAAACCGATGACGATCCTTCCGGCGGGAAGAAGCGCTCAAATGATGACCGCGGAGCTGGAGCATCGGATTCGGCGCAAGGTGCACGAAGGCGGCCGTGTCTATGTCCTGTTCAATCGACGGGGCTATGCTTCTTATCTGACATGCCGGAGGTGTGGATATATTCCGCACTGCAAGCAATGCGCGATCCCATTAAGTCTCCATAAGCAGGAAGATCGCCTTGTCTGTCATTACTGCAACAGTCGAACCGCTCGTATCAGCGTCTGCTCAAAATGTGGGAACCGGATCATTGAGGCCAGAGGAATGGGAGTCGAGGCCGTTGCCGACGTACTGCGCCGCCGTATGCCGAAGGCACGCGTGCAGTGCTTCGACCGGGATACCGTACGCACCCGAACTCAGTTCAAGGAGATCTCCTCCCGGCTCGAACGGAGGCAAATCGACATCCTCGTCGGTACGCAGTACTTGATGCACCAGACCCTGCTTCCGCCCGCCGAATGCGTCGTCATCCTTTCTCCGGAATCCCAGCTTGCTCGATCCGATTTTCGTGCCGGTCAGAAAACATTCCAGCAGATTCTGCAGGCGCATCGATTCGTTACCCGGGATCCTTCATCCGAAGTGTTGATCCAAACCCGGTGCGAAGATCACTACAGCATCCGGGCGGCCGCGGCTCATGACTATCCGCTGTTCTTTCGTAAAGAGATCGAATTTCGTGAGATGCTCGGATATCCTCCTTTCTCTTATCTGCTGGAGGTGGTGCTTCAAGGGGATACGCTCCGGACCTTGGGAAAAAAAACCAGAGAGATCACGGTGGAACTGAAAAGGAAATCACGGAATGTCGAGATCCTGGGGCCGGCGCTGGCACCCGTATCCCGAGTCAGGGGAAAGAGCCGTGCGCAGATCGTGCTGAAATCCGGAAGCAAACAGGATCTGGACGCGGCACTCGAAGGTTTTTTTGAGCGGTTTAAAATTCGCAAATCGATCCGTCTCTACGAATAAAGCCGGACCGTTCGGTCCCTGATGGAAAACGGCTTGGGATTCAGCTTCCTTTTATAATATAGATTTCGACTTCTTCATGTTTTGGATCGATGTCATCGATCGTCGAGGTCTCTATTTGAGCACGTACAATCGTGGTGACGTTCCAGCTGAGCTGAGTGTTTTTCGGCCCGACGAAGGTGATGACCGCGGTGCCGTCCGCATTTGTTTCGGCATACGTATTACGGGTGCCGTCCTCGAAATTACCCACGCCTGACAGAACGGAGAAAAAGATTTTTCGTCCCGCCAGCGGGACGCCGTTGGCCAGACGAGCGATGGCCTTGATCTCGCATTCCGGGTACTCGGAAGTCGCATACAGGACGTCGGGAGTCGCAAACAGGTCGAGCTTGATTCTGGTGACATCCCGATTGATGAATAGCGGGACGCTTTCGGTTATGAAATCTTTTCCTTCCCAGGCGGCGATGGCGTAAATGTAGACGGTGGCATCGGTCGAGAGTTCGTAAGAAAGCGGTCCGTGGTAAGTGACGGTGACGTTTCCGTCCTGGTCGGTCGTGACCTGCTTGACGGATTGGTTCCCATCGAAAAAGCCCACGTTGGTCTTGATGCCGCTTTCGTCGCGAACGTCGAAGTGGATGGTTCTGTCGGATAAAGGGAGTCCGTTGAATTTTACCAATTGGGCATGGATGGTTGTCGTCTCCCGCTCCGAACCCGCAAAGATGACGTTGGAAGTGGATGTTACGTTGAGAAGGACGGAATATGTGGACGGTCCCACCGGCGAAGGTTCTTCGACGGCCTTGGGGGTGCAGGAGGTAACGATGCCCAGGCATAAAAACAGTGAGACGATAATGACGGTTTTATTTTTCAGCTTCATTTTTCCCATCCTTAGTCGTTGGCATAATTGGCGAAGTGGATCGTCAGGTACCCGGTGACGGTCACATTCCGGCTGGCTTGATCGTGCCCGTAAAAATCCACTTTTGCCGTTACGGTCAGGACGCCGTCTGCCCGACCTGTCTGGAGATTGACCAGCGGAGGCTCGTCTTTAGCGATAGCCCGAACGATCGTGAAATTGATATCGGTCGATTCTCCGACCGTTACCATTGTGGACAGATGACCTTCAAATGCATAGGGGATATCGACGCCCTCTACGTTTTTTCCATCGGAACGTGAATAGGAGACGATATAGCGCGTGAGCGTGATGTCGTTGTAGGATGAAGGGCCGTTGACGGAATTGGGATCGATGAGTTCGGCTGTAAAAGCGGCGGTCGCGGCATCGGCGTGGATGGTCCCTATTTGGGTCGTGGGATCGACATGCAGAACATCGGACTCAAGAAAATTCGCGACTTGATCTTCCATGTCATAGCCGAGGATGTTTTCCAGGAGCAAACGCGTGGCGGATCTGCTTTCATCCGCGACGGGATTGCAGGAGCACAGCAGGAATATTCCCGGTACGATGACCATTATTGTTAAAATTGTTTTTATTTTACTCATTTCGGCACCCTGTTATTTGATTATTCTGGGAGTTATAAAAATGAGAAGTTCTCGATTTTGTTTTGTCCGTGCGAAGGACTTGAATAGATTCCCCAGGATCGGGATCTTGTGCAGAAAAGGCACGCGTTCCCGGGTAATGGAATCTTCCGTTCGGTATATTCCGCCGATAACCGTCGTTCCTCCGTCCGGAACCATCACCGTCGTCTGAGCGCTCTGCATTGTGATCGGCGGGATGCCGTTGACCAGGTTAGCGAAATCCGCCGCGTTGTTGCGGATCTCGATGCGCATGATGATGGTTCCTTCGGCCGTGATCTGGGGGGTGGCCCGCAGTTCCAGCGCCGCATTGACGTAGCGCGTGGTGACCGTGAAATTGGCTACCGTCTGAACCGGGATCTGGCGACCTTGGAGGATCTCGGCTTCTTGATTGTTTTGGGTGGTAACGCGCGGACAGGAGACGATTCGTCCCTCCCCGGAGGTCTCGAGTGCGGTCAGGGCGACGTCGAGGCGAATCGTGTCCAGAATATTGGCCGTGGAAATACCGACGGCCGACGTAAAGGCCGGCGCGGGCAGGTTGATGGCGTATCCTCCAAGAGGGCCGCCCAAGCCTTTGGTCGTGATTCCCTGGGGGATCATGGCTCCGTCCGAGAGGATTTTGTTCGGAAACTGCAGTGAAGTTTGGTTGCCGTAGAACGGATCGGCGGCAGCCTTCCATCCCCATTGGATACCCAGGTTGCGAACGAAATTAGAGGTGGCTTCCACGATCCGGGCTTCAATCGAAACCTGAGGAGTTGCGGTATCGAAAACCGTGATCAATCCCTCGAGGAGATCAAGCCGGTCCCTGACATCGGAGATCACGAGCGTATTGGTACGTTCGTCGACGATGATCTCTCCGCGCTCGGAGAGCTTGGATCTGAGAAGTTCTTGTACGTCGGATGCGCGGCTGTAGGAAAGCGACATGGTTTTGACCACCAAGGGCCCGGAAAGCTCCTGGCTTTCATCGATTTTTCTTTGATCTTCCTGTTCGCGTGTCAGCACACCGATCGGAGCGACACGCAGGACATTGCCTTCGATGGTTTTTCCCAGTTTGTTTTGTTTCAAAACGATGTCGATAAATTGATCCCAGGGAACATCGGTGAAATCGCAGGTCACTGTTCCCGACACATCGGGATCGAAGACCACGTTGAGATCCACGAAGTGTCCGATGGAAAGGATGACGTCGCGGATATCGGCGTCTTTAAAGCGCGGGCTGATCAGTTCGCCGCTGTACTGCTGATCATTTTCCATCAAGGTACGGGGGACGAACTGACTCTCCTGCTGGGGAGCGCTTTCGGGCGTTTCCGGGGCGGGGGGGTCCGTTTCGCCGGATTCCTCCGATATCACGGCGGCGGGAGGTGCTGTGGAATCGACCGCATCTGCAGCGGTCTCGACGGCGGGAGGAGGAGAGGGCTGCGGTGCCGGAGTCGATGCGCTTTCGGTTTCCAACGGGATCTCTTCAGGCCGGCTCTCGATGGGGTTCGGGATTTTTCTTGGAGGTCGGTGCTTGTGGAAGGAGATGACCACGGATTCGTCGTTTTCCATAAGGCTGTAGCATTTAGGCTCATCGAGGTCGAATACGATGCGTGTGATGGGAGGGTCGGCAACCTGGAACTGTGCGGTGCGTACTTTCTTTACGCCCAGCTTGTTGACGGGGTAGCTGATGTTGGCGCTGGAATGGACGGCGCCGTACAGGTCGACGACCAGCCGCAGCGGGTTGTTCAGGGCGAATACGCGGGGAACCGCTTTCCGGTTGAGCCGGGCGGTAAAATCGAGGCGTGCTTCCGATTCCGAAAAATCGATGGCGGTGAAGAGGCTGTTGTCGGGAATCGTCCGTTTGATGATTTCTTTTTCCTCGGCCAGAACATCCTCATTCCGGGGGCCTTGAAGTTGATTCAATTCCACCACCGTGTCCTCACCCTGGGTGAAGATACGGTAGGGAACCCTTTCTTTGAGTCGGACCAGCATGCGGTCGCCCTCGCTGCTTTGGTCGAAACGGATGTTTTCGACCATCGATGCCGGCTGGATCTGGAACATGGGTTCCTGGTTCGGGTTGATCTGCTTCAGGTCGATGATGATTGTCGCGGGCTGATCCTGGGAGTAATACGAACCCAGAATGGCAAGCGGTGCGCTGGACTGGACAACGATTCGCGTGCTGAGATTTCCCGAGTGAACGGCGATGTTATTTATGTCGATTGAGGACTCATTGTGGAGTGCAAATCCGCTTACCAGGGAAAGGGCACATAAAATGGAGAGGATCTGCCAATATTTTTTCCCTTTCATCATTATCGCTCCTCTGGATTTATTTCTTTGGTGATATTTCTAGCTTTGAATAAGGATATACCGCGACTACGCGTCTGACGAAATATCGCCTTGTTGGCTTCGATGCTGAGGATATAGCCGTCGGCGAGGCGGTCGCCTTTCTTCAAGTAATAAGGAAATCCCTGCGGTCCGTTGACGATGGCAGTGAATCCGCCTTCCATCTCGATGATACCGATCAGGATGACGTCGGCGATGGTCATGCGGGGACCGTCTTCGGCGTCCGATTCGTCCTGGACATCGCGGCCCTCGAGAAGATCTCGAAAAGGATCCCGCCTCCCGGCGCGGTCGTAGGTCAGTATCGTTTTCCGCGGGATTTCGGGGATGACCTGGTCCTGAGCGGTTTGTTCTTGTGTCTGCGCCTGAGAAGGGATGCAGAGACACATCATGATCAGAAGCGAAAGAATGACGTTTCTCATTTCTTCCCTGCCTTTGTCTTTGAATCTTCCGGTTGAACCGCGGGAGGTTCACGGAATATATAGGTGGTGGCCGTTGATGACGCCGTCAGCGTGCTCGCATCGCTCTGCTTCTGAATGGATTTGACGGAGAAATCAACGACATTGAAGAGACGGGAGAAATTGCTCAATCGGTCGAAAAATTCCGCCAGGTTATGATAACCTCCCGAAATTTCGATGTCGATAGGCCATTCATAATAAAATTCCTGGGTGATTTCCCCCTTGGGTGTGAACTTCGTGATCGTAAGCCGAGAATCATTGGCGAGCTGTTGGACTCTGCGCAGAATATCGTATATCTCACGCTTCTGGGGGATAATGGTTTCCAACTCGCTCAGTGTCAGCGTGAGGGTATGGATCTCTTTTTCGATCTTGTCGAGCTCCTTTTGTTTGGCGCGCAGCCTGGCGATCTCGGCCTCGACCTGTATCCTCTGTTCACGAACGGTCTGGATCTCTTCGTTCTTCGGTTTGAAATAGAGAAGAAATACGAGACTGAAGATCACCAGGGCGATCAGTACATAACCATACCAGGGTAAGTCTCTCATGTTTTCTCCTCTTGGGTCGTTTGATCGAGGGAATCTGAAAACGTAGGGGGAGGAACGTAATTGGCGTTCATGGAAAATTCCAGGTATTCATTGTTTTTGCTGCGCCTTTGCGTGGATGAAATCAAATTGATGTTGGAGAAGTAGGGGCTTTCTTCCAGGTTGTAAATATAGTCGGCGATCAAGTTGTTGGAAAAGGCCTTGCCTTTGATCCGCACGGTTTGCCCGCTGTAGCTGACTTCGGTCAGCCAGACCCAGTCAGGTATTTGCTTGCTCAACTCATCCAGAATCGTGACGGCGATTCCCTGGCGCGCTTTCAGCTGATTGATGAGATTCATTTTCCGTTCCAGGATCGTCTTCTGCTGCTCCAGCTGATCAAGCTTGACCAGAACGTTCTGCAGTTCCCTTTTTTCAATCTGCGCTTTTTCCAGCAGCTCCTGCTCTTCGATGAGGGTTTTTCTCTGCCAGAGATAGCCGGCGACCACCACGACGATCAGGAGGAGGAAAATCAGGCCGAAAAGCGGTTGGGATTTCTTCTCCTTATACTGGGGGGACGGGACATCCGGCGCTTTTTTGATTTCCTTTTTTTCGGGTTTTAAAAGATTGATTCGAATCATGGTTTATTTTTCCATTTGTCGAGTTGCCAAGCCTGTTGCCACTCCGAACAGAGCGGCCATTTCGTCGAAATAAATCGTATCGAATTTCTTCTCGTCATAGGAAATATTCCGGAATGGATTCATGATCTCGGTTTTGATATTGAACTTCTGTTCGAAGCTGCCGGAAAGATCCTTCAGTTTCGAGAGGCCGCCGCTGAGAAAAATATATTCGATTTTCTTCTCTTTCTTTTCTCCGGCCTCGTAGAATGAAAACGTTTTTTCGATCTCTTCCAACAGGTTCTGTATATTCATGTTGAGAACGGTCTGAAGCTGTTCGGGAAGCACGTTTTTCACCGGAAGCCCTTTCAGAACTTTTTCGGCGTCGTCAAAGCCAATATTGAGATCCTTGCTCAGATTCTCGGTAAAGAAGGCCCCACCGAGCGAAAGATCCCGGAACAATTGGGGGATGCCTTTCTCTATGATATTGACGTTGGTGATGTTGGCTCCCAGGTTGATGATGGCGACCGTGCTTTTTTGAAGGATATCCGGATAGTTGATTTCCATGACGTTCTGCAGGGCAAACACATCCACATCGATGGCGTGAAGGCTTTTTCGGGCCTGGTGGATCACATTACTGTAATTTGCGATCTTGTCCTTTTTGGCGGCGACCAGGAGGATATCCAGATTTTTGCCTTCCGATGGATCGGCCGGTCGAAGGATGGCATAATCCATATTGGTCTCTTCATAGGGATAGGGAATGTTGTGTTTGGCTTCCCAGATAATGGATTCCGCCAGTTCTTCGGTTTCCATGGAGGGCAGCGCGATCTTCTTGATGATCACGGAATTTCCCGATATGGAAATGCTGACGTTTTTGTTGGAAATTTTGTTCTCATCGAAAACCATGCGGATGGTTTCGATCACGGCTGCCGAATCAATGATCGTTCCTTCGACGATGGCATCATGCGGAAGGAGTTCGTAACCGATCTTCTTAACCTCGAAAGCATCTTCCTTTTTCTTGGTTTTCAGTTCGACGGCCTTGACGGAGTAAGACCCGATGTCTACTCCAACGATTGTCTTTTCTCTCCCTATTCCCAGCATGTTTTATCCTTACTTTAGATTCAGCTTATAACCATTGCTGAATTTATCCCGTAATTTTTTTTCGATTTTTTGGGGAACCAGACCTTCCAGACAGCCTCCCAGCATGGAAACCTCTTTAACCAGGTTTGAGCTGAGAAACGAATAGTCGAGGTTGGGCATCATGAAGAACGTCTCTATTCCCGGGTCGAGTTTTCGGTTCATCAAAGCCATTTGAAATTCGTACTCGAAATCGGAAATGGCGCGCAGTCCCCGGATGAGGATCTTTGCGTTATTGTTCCGGGCGAAGTCCACCAGAAGACCGTCGAAAGCCTTGACTTCGATTTCCTTTTGATCTTTGAAGATATCCCGGATCATTTCCGTCCTTTCCTCGGTAGGGAAAAGAGGCGTTTTTTTTGGGTTTTCAAGAACGGCGATCGTGATTTGGTCGAATATTTTCAACCCCCGCTCCACGATGTTCACATGACCGTTCGTGATGGGATCGAACGAACCCGGATATACGGCTTTACCGCTCATTGAGTTTAACCAACCTACCTTGCTCGAATTTACTCCTTAAGTATCAAAAAAAAAATCCTTTGTCAAATTCTTATTCCCAATATTCTTTCCCATTGTAGTAGACGAAGATGCCGTGCCGTCTTCTCAATACATGAGGCCGCAAAAGCGCATCGTCTTCATTATCTTCACAGATCGAAAGAGCCGCGTCAATCATCGCCCAAGGGGATATTGGAGGGTGATATTTCTCATCTTAAGGGGTTATATGCGTTCTTCAAGGTAAGTCTTCCCGTTCGGAGACGGGGTGTCCGATCGGCCGCCGCGGCCCTACGAACAGGACGGAGATATCCGACTTGATTTAGGAATCCGATTCAGAGAAAATATAATCATGGGCAAGGGCAAAGGGGTTCTTTTCGTTTGTCTCCTTTTTGAATTTCTGTTCCATCAGGTCGGAGAAGCGCGGCAGATCGATCAAACCCGGAAACGCGAGGCCATGGTAAAGCATCAGCTGGCGGGCAGAGACATCACGGATGTCCGGGTCTTGGATGCGATGCGCGCGGTTCCCAGACATCTTTTCGTCCCCGAGCACCTTCGTCCGTGGGCCTATGCGGATCATCCGCTTCCCATAGGAGAAGAGCAGACTATTTCTCAGCCTTATATCGTGGCGCTCATGACGCAGCTGCTTGATGTCAAAGCCGAAGATAAGGTCCTGGAGATCGGTACGGGATCCGGTTATCAGGCCGCCGTATTAGCCCATCTCGCCGACCGCATTTACTCGATTGAAATAAATCCGAAACTGGCTGAAAAAGCCGCGCGCCGGCTCGAAATGTTGGGATATGGAAAAATTCGCCTCAAAAGCGCTGACGGCTATGCCGGCTGGGAAGAACATGCCCCCTACGATGCGATCATCATCACTTGTGCGTCTCCGGAAGTTCCCGCGGCGTTGTTTCGGCAGCTGCGAGAGGGAGGACGCATCGTCATGCCGAAAGGAACGCCTCAGGGGCGGCAAATCCTGTGCGTGATCACCAAAATCAAGGGGAAGCCGCTTGTCGAAAATATTACGGCGGTTCGTTTTGTCCCCATGGTGAGGAGAAAAATCCCGGATTCCGAAGACGATTCACTCGAAATGTCGTATTGGATTTCAAACGATTCGGATTCGGCGGCGCCGATTCTCCGGTCTTGGGCGGGAGGGGACTGCGCTCAGGGGGGGGAGGCCTTTTGAGGGGTTGCTTTTACTGAGTGCTTGTGCTAACTTTTGAAGCGAATTGAGATGATTAAATTTGGCACCTCGGGCTGGCGCGGAATTATGGGGGAAGAATTCACGTTTCAGAACGTCCGCGTGGTGGTTCAAGCTGTAGCGAATTTTCTAAAGAAGAAATTCCAAGGGGAACCGATTTCGATCATCGTCAATTACGATACACGGTTTTTATCTGAAAGATTCGCTTCCGAGGCATCCAAGGTCTTATCCCACAATCAGATACATGTCCTGTTGGCGGAACGGGATGCGCCCTCTCAGGCTCAGGCCCACCAGATCATCAAGCGCGGTATTCAGGGGGGGATAAATTTCACCGCTTCCTTCAATCCTCCCGAATACAATGGGCTTAAATACAATACGTCCACCGGAGCTCCCGCACTTCCGGAAGAAACGGGGAAGATAGAAACGGAAATTCAAGCCCTGCTCAAGCATTTCGCCTTTTGTCCCTACTATCCGAAATCCGATTATATTCAAAAAATCGATCTGCAGGCGGATTATATGACATTCATCCAGGATAAGATCGATTACGATCTCATCCGTCGTTCCAAGATTAAAATCGCCGTTGATCTGCTTTACGGAACCAGCAGGGAATATCTGGACGAAATTTTAGAGGAAAACCACATCCCCGTGGAAGAGATTCACGGGTATATCGATCCCTACTTCGGAGGGATCACTCCTTCATGCACCGAAGAAAACATGCAGGAGCTGAAAAGCGTCATCCGTCGGCACAGGTGTCAACTGGGAATCGCCACGGACGCCGACGGAGACCGCTTCGGGATCATGGATGAAAAGGGGCGGTTCATCCATCCCAATCTGGTGCTTTCCGCGCTGCTGGACTATCTGGTGGAGAGGAAGGGATGGCGGGGAGGCGTGGCTCGTTCCGTCGCCACCACCCATTTGATCGATCGCATTTCTCGGGCCTACGATCTTCCTCTGTATAAAACACCCGTCGGCTTTAAATATCTGGCCGATCTTTTCCTGCAGGAAAAGATCATTTTCGGCGGGGAGGAGAGCGGGTGTCTGGTGATGAAGGATCACCTCCCGGAAAAAGACGGCATAATCGCCGGACTGCTGGTTGCGGAAATGATCGCCGCCTCAGGCAAGAATCTTTCGCAGCTGATTGAGGACCTGTTTAAAAAATACGGGAAACGCGTCGGTGTTCAGGAAACGCTCGCCTTCACTCCCGAAAATGAAAAGAAACTTCTTCGTATGGTTGAACATCCTCCAGAAAAATTGGCCGGACGGGCGATACGGAAGATCGAAACCATAGATGGGATAAAATTGGATTTCAATGACGACGACTGGATCCTTTTTAGGCCCTCGGGAACCGTCCCCGTGATCCGGTGTTACGCCGAGGCCGGTTCCAAAAAGGACGCGGAGGCCTTGATCGAAGCCGGCATGGAGTCGCTTCACCGATGAAAAAGGAAATGAACAGATCGATAAGTTTTCGCCGTAAACTCTTGATCTCGGGAGGGGGATTCTTTTTTTTGGTCCTGGTGATCGCGTCCCTCTTTGGAAACCGGGGGTTTTTAGAGATCCGAAAGGCCCAGAAGGAAAGGGACGCCCTTGTCCGTGAAACCCGGGAACTGACCGAGCGGAAAGGACAACTCGAAAGAGAGATCAGAGAATTGGAAATCAATCCCGATGCGGTGGAGCCGAAAGCCCGTGAAAAACTCTGGCTGGTCAAACCGGATGAAATCGTGGTCATCAAATGATTTGTCGGAGGCCCGGGGTCCGGGTGGTGGTTGTGCATGATCCATTCCCATAAGAAACGGCGTCCCCCTTTTATCTCTTCCATGAATTCGAGTCCCGAAGCTGTTTGCCGGGAGCATGGAATCCGCCGGGCCGTCACAAACTCCGCGCGTTGTCGAGATCGTTATGGATGACCTTTCCGAGGAACTGAATCCCGAACAAAAAGACGCCGTTTTTCACGGGAAAGGTCCGCTGCTGATCGTGGCGGGAGCCGGAACCGGGAAAACGAAGGTGATCACTCACCGCATCGCCCATCTCGTCGGCTCGAAACAAGCCCGGCCCGAAGAGATCCTGGCCGTGACCTTCACCGAAAAGGCCGCACACGAAATGGAAGAGCGGGTCGATCTGTTGATCCCCTACGGCTACTCATTCGTTGAGATCTCCACCTTTAATTCCTTCGGAGAACGGGTGCTGCGGAACCATGCCCATGAACTGGGATACTATCTGGATTTCAAGCTTCTTGATGAAGTGGAGCAGGCCATTTTTTTCAGGGAAAACCTTTTCCGGTTTCCCCTGAAATATTATCGTCCTTCTCATCGGCCGACGAAACATATACAGGAGCTATTGACGGCGATCAGAAGATTGAAGCAGGAAGATATACATCCGGAGGAGTACCTCCGTTTTGCACGCGGATTGAAGCGCGAGGCCGTCGACGACGCCGACCGGGAGTCGGCGCTCAAGCACCACGAGATCGCCCTAGTCTATGCGGTCTATCAAAAACTGCTGCGGCAAGAAGGGAACATCGATTTCGAAGATCAGGCGGCTCTGGTCGTGGAGCTGTTCCGCGAGCGGCCCGCTGTCCTGCGGGAATTTCAACGGAAATACCGGTATATTCTGGTCGATGAATTCCAGGATACCAATTATGTTCAGTTCGAACTGCTGAAACTGCTGACGGGAGCGCATGATAATCTGACCGTGGTGGGGGATGACGATCAGAGCATATTCCGGTTCCGGGGGGCATCTCTGAGCAACATTCAGAATTTTCGCGGGATCTATCCTCATGCCCGGAAAATCGTACTGACAAAGAACTACCGGTCCACCCAGTCCATACTCGATGCGTCCCACCAGCTTATCCGACATAACAATCCCGATCGCCTGGAGGTCCGGGAAAACATCGATAAAACACTTCATGCCGTCAATCCCTCCCATGAAAAAAGCATACATCTGCTGCAGTTCGATACTCTTTCGCACCAATGCGATGAAGTGGGGGTGTTGATCCGGTCCAAGCTGGAAGAGGGATTCCGCTATGGCGACATCGCCATCCTGGTGCGGCGCAACGCGGACGCCGATCCTTTTCTGCGTGCCTTGAACGTTCGGGATATCCCGTTTCGTTTTTCCGGCAGCAGGGGGCTTTATTCACGGGAAGAAGTGAAAATCCTGGTCTCGTTTATCAAGGCGCTCACTGATTTCGACGACAGCAGGAGTCTCTTTCATCTGGCATTGTCCGAGGTTTACGGCGTGGACGCCTACGATTTGACTTTGGCGACAAATTACGCGCACAAGAAACATCATTCCCTCCACATGGTCTTCCGTATGATCCATGAAGACCGTTCTCCGGTCGCGATCTCCGCCGCCGGCCGGGAGGCCGTTCGCAGGCTTTTCGGAGATTTGATCGCTTTCGTTCGTCAGTCCGCCGTCCGCAATGCCGGTCAGATTCTGTATCTGTTTTTGGAGAAGTCGGGCTATCTCGGACGTTTGATCGAGGAACCGGACCGGGAAGCCGAGCTGAAGATAAAGAACATTCGGGTTTTCTTCGATAAAGTGAAACATTTTTCCGAACTCAGCACGGACGGCTCCATTCAGGCATTCGCCTCGCACCTGGAGCTGCTTGAGGATGTCGGAGACAATCCGGCTTCGGCGGAAGCCGAATTGGAGGAAGATGCCGTCAATGTCCTTACCGTTCACAAGGCTAAAGGCCTGGAATTTCCCGTCGTGTTGATGGTCAGTCTGATCGCGGACCGTTTCCCGGGCCGGGAGCGCGTGGAAAGGATCCCGGCCCCGAATGAACTGATCAAGGACGACAGTGTCCCGGGCAGCTTTATCCAGGAAGAAAGGCGCCTTTTTTACGTGGGGATGACCCGCGCCAAACAGCAGCTGTATTTGATATGGGCCAGGGATTACGGGATGAAACGACCCAAGAAGGTCAGCCCTTTTGTCCTGGAAGCGCTTAATCTGGCTCGGGCTCCGGAGGCCGCCCGCCGTTTATCGGCGCTGGAAGAGATCCGGCGCTATGCGCCGCGCAGCAGCTCCGCTATTCGACCGTCCATTGTAAGCGAAAAGACCCCGATCGTTCTCAGCTTTCTCCAGGTGGACCACTATCTGACCTGCCCTCTGATGTACAAGTACCACCACGTCATGCGGATCCCGGTGCTGCCTCACCACAATCTGGTTTACGGGCGGGTGCTGCATGGGATGATCCACCTGTATTTAAAGAATAAGCAGGCCGGGATCGAACCTTCGGAGGAGGATTTCATCCGCCTCTACCGAGACCGCTGGATCAACGAGGGATTCTTGAGCCGCGAGCATGAGGAGCAGCGGAGAACGGAAGGGGAGCGGGCGCTGCGCCGTTTTTTTCAGCGGGAAGAAAAATCCGCGGTCGCGCCCTGGATGCTGGAAAAGAATTTCAGGTGGTCGCTGGGGGATATCCGGTTTGCCGGGCGCTGGGACCGGGTGGACCGGGAAGACGAGGGTGCTGTGATCATCGACTTTAAAGCGGGCGCGGTGAAAAACCAACGGGAGGCCGATAAGCGAACCCGTGAAAGCCTGCAGATGGATCTCTATGCGCTTTCATTCCTGCGTTCATACAAGATTCCGCTTTTGGAAACACGGCTGCATTTTTTGGAATCGGATATCATCGGACATGCGCGGAAAACCGACGGAGAGCTGCGCCGTGCTGAAGACAGGATCCGGGAAGCGCAAGCAGGGATCATGGCGGAGGATTTTGCGGCGAAGCCGGATTGGAATCATTGTAATTTTTGTGCGTTCAAGTCCATATGCCCATCCTCCTTCGCCTTTTAGCCTGAATGAGCCATGAAGTATGTCGAAATGGATTTTTCACAAGATTTTTAATTAAATTTTCGACATACTTCACCCTTCGGGCGTGCCAATCTCATCGCATCGGCTTCGTCACATCCCGATCGGCGTAGGTCACTACGCCTCACGCTCTGTTTCCTTGCCGCTGGCGCGACCTTGGCGCGTGGCTCATCCAGGCACGTGCAGGGCCTGTGGTATGGTTTTTACCTTATTACGAGGGTGGGCGGGTCGGCCCCGTATGGCACTCTGATTCTCACACGCCTTATCCCGGATTTGGTGCCGAGAGCCGTCTCCCTGTCGCTTTGGTTTTCACCTTAATACCAGGGTGGGTCGTCGGCGGATCGGAGGGAGTAACGGCGGGGGCAGGCTTGACGCTGAGAAATGACTTGTAAAATATATTGATACGGTTGAAAATAAAATTAGCCTGGCCTATTTTTTTGGGGGGGGGTAGCGGAAAATGAGTTTAAAGAAGCGATATGATTATATTGTTGTCGGCACGGGGCCGGGGGGAGGAACGGTCGCCAGAGAACTGTCGCGTAAGAATACAAGCATCCTCATCCTGGAATATGGTTCTCGTCTCAATCAGACAGGTTTTATCAAAGCCGCTTCCAAGATTTTTCTGGATAAAACAAAAAAGGCCCTTCGTTCGGACGGCGACATCTGGTTCGGGCGAGCCCGTGTCCTGGGAGGAGGCTCCTTTGCGGCCATGGGAAATGCCGTGGAACCTCCGAAGAGAATCTTGGATGAATGGGGACTCGATCTCTCCCGGGAGCTTGATTCCGCTCAAAAGGATCTACGCGTCACACTGATGCCGGAAGCACTCATGGGTGAGGGGACCAAAAGGATCAACAAGGGAGCGGCTTCCCTGGGCTGGGAGATGAAGCCCACGCCAAAATGCGTCGATTTTTCAAAGTGCAAGGCATGCGGTTTGTGTATGTTCGGTTGTCCCGCGGATGCTAAATGGACGAGTGTGGAATTCGTGGACGAGGCTATCCATAACGGAGCCGATATTCTTTTTAAAACCGAAGTGACACATGCTCTCCATAAAAACGGGCGTGTGACGGGAATCTCAGCTGTCCGCGGTGGGGAGACCCTGATGATTGAAGGCCGGAACGTTATTCTATCGGCCGGGGCATTGGGGACCCCCGTCATTCTTCAGAATTCGGGAATCAGCGAAGCCGGAAAGGGGCTGGCTGGAGATGTTTTCCAGACGACTTATGGTTTTACGGATGATGTCGGGATGAAGGGAGAAATCGTTCTTGGATCTTATCTTGAGCGGATGATTGAAGAAAGAGAATTATTTACCGCACCTTATATGTACATCCCGTTTTTCGTAAAGAGAGATATGGATGGGCGTTATCCCAGAAAGATAGGAAAGCTTCAGCAGGCTCAAATGATGCTTCAAGCAAGCCGGATCGACACCAGGCATCTGATTGGAATGATGACAAAAATACGTGATGAACAGACCGGCGAAGTGCACAGAAACGGGGGAATATCCAAAAAACTAACCGAAAAAGACAAAGCTAAATTGAGCGAAGCTCATAAGATAAAAAAAGAGATTCTCTTGGCGGCGGGAGCCCGGCGTGACTCCATATTTACAGGCGTTTTCGAATCCGCCCATCCCTGTTGTACGGCTCGGATCGGAAAAGTCGTCAGTGAGAATCAGGAAACGAAAATCAAAAACCTGTTTGTAAGTGACGCCAGCGTATTTCCTTCACCATTGGGAATGCCTCCCATTTTGACGATTGTGGCTTTATCCAAAAGATTGGCGGCTCATCTTAGCGGCGGAGGATGAGATAATCGCTGACCGATGTGATCCTTGAATATTTTTTGGATTACTGCGGGGTGATCCAGGTCCCTGGACTATTCACGAATCGAGCTCGCGGGAGCGGCGAGAAAGGAGCATGTGAGGCGTACTGAGGTACGTCGAGCGTGCAACAACGAAGCCGATGTTGAGAGATCGGTTTGCCTGGAAGGTGAAAATAGGCAATTTTTCCATTCTTATTGATATTAGAGAAGATAAAAAGGGTGGTTTTGCTGAATCCTATTGACTATTTTTATGAATAATCCAGGTCGGCATCAGCGCCCAGATCTGCTGTTTTTCCAGCATCCGGTATGTCTCCAGGGCCTTCTGCATGTCGGTGTCGGGAAACAAACGGGTTTGCGGGATTCGTCTCGCCCTGAAGCTTTCCCAGAAAGAGACGCGTTTCGGCCAAACCACCAGCCGGACATCGTCTTCGTCCGGAATCCCGGCCAGGTTTTTGGCCCGCTCTACGGCCAGAGCGAGTCCGCCGATTTCATCCACCAGGCCGTTTTCTTTGGCCTGCAGTCCTGTCCAGACGCGGCCTTTCCCGAGTCCATCCGCCGTTTCTTTCGTGATGTTTCGGCCGGCGGCGACTTTTTCCAGAAACTGGTCATAGGTCCATAGGATGCTATCACGCAGCATTTTCTTTTCATCGGGAGTGGCCGAGCGGTAGGGCGACAACATGTCCGCTCTTTGACCGAAGGTCATCCTTTCCGTGGTCACTCCCAGTTTGGAGTAAAGTTTTTCCAGGTTGAATTTGGCGAAGATAACGCCGATGGATCCGGTCAGTGTCTGGGGCTGGGCGATGATTTCGTGGGCGGCCATGGAGATCTGGTACCCTCCGGAACCCGCGACATCGGACATCGTGACCACCACGGGTTTTTCTTTTTTTGCCAGAATGACCTCCCGCCAAATGGTATCCGCCGCCACCACGGATCCCCCGGGACTGTCCACGCGCAGAACCAGGGCGCGAATCGAATCGTCTTTGCGGGCCTGCTTGATCCAGCGCGCGATGGTATGGCTGCCCATGATCCCGCGGCTGTTTTCGGCGGAGAGGATAGTGCCGGTTTCGTAGATGAGGGCGATTTTTTCCCCCCGGGAAAATTCTTCCGGGGAAGGGCGGGTGCGGAGGTACTGGGAAAGGGAGACGCGCGATAAACGGCCGTTGTCCGTTTGGAGCCTGTCTTCCAGCTCGTCCCGGTACAGCAGGCCGTCCACCAGGCCCGCCTCCCGGGCTTCGGGGCCCTGAAAGAGACCGCGGTCGATGAAATCGGCCATCTCCGCTTCGCTCCTTACGCGGGCTTCGGCGATGGTCCGGATGTAGTGACTGAAGATGCTGTCGTAGATCGACGTCATCATTTCACGGTGCGCGGGAGTGAATTTATCTTCGGTGAACATGTGATAGGCGGTTTTATATTCTGCGACATGTTCCACCTCGGCTTCGATGCCGAGCATTTTCAGGGAGTGTTTGAAAAATGGAGTGAAACCGCCGATCCCGTTGATACCCAGATATCCCTGGGGGTGCAGGATGATCTCATCAAAGGCGGTGGCGAGGTAGTATTCTTTATCGAACTCGAGCGCTTCCTCCATGAAAACATAGGTTTTCTTGCCGGATGACTTGAAATCCAGGATGATATCCCGAAGCTCACTGATTTTGGCCCAATTGCACTGGAGGAGTCCCAGATTGACGACCAGTGCCTGGATATGACGATCGGAGCGAGCATTGCGGATGCTCATCCAGACGTCATGCAGGGAAATATCCGGTTTGACGCCCATCATGGTGGAAAGCAGATCCGGTGAGACCTTTTCCTGCATCCCGCCGGACAGGTTTATTTCCAGGTAGGACTGGGTTTTCACGGAGGGGGGGGAGGTGAATTCGAGAAGAAAAAAAGCTCCGCATGTCGCGAGCATCAGGATGAAAAAGATCAATAAGATAATCAAGATATAACTTTGCTTTTTCATGTTAAATACCTCGGCAACCTTGATCTGTACTTTGTTTCACTATAGCAGAAAGCCGGGAGTCTTTATAGAAATATTTCAACCTTTGTCCTCCCTTTCCCCGGGTTGTTGCGGCATCCCGAGCCAAGAAAATTCTGGATTTTAATCGAAAAATGTCATATAAGAATGAAATCGGGAAAACAATCGGAGCGAATCTCGGGGATAGGAGAGGGTGATTTCCTTCCTGTTGACCCTTTCGGTCCCTATCTCCATCAATCCCGGGGCGCCGGCAATCTTCCTGTGAAGTGAATTTCAGCCAAAGGACAATTTCATGAATGCCTTGAAGATCGACAACATCACGAAACGATTTGGAGATTTTTTTGCCGTCAGGGATCTTTCCTTCTCCGTCGCCTCGGGTGGTATATACAGTCTGCTGGGTCCGAACGGAGCCGGAAAAACCACCACCATCCGTATGGTGATGAATATCATCATCCCCGACAGCGGATCCGTGCGGGTTTTCGGACAGCCCATGAATGAGAACATGAAACAGGAAATCGGATATTTGCCGGAGGACCGAGGATTGTATCCAAAAATGAAAGTCGGCGAACTTCTGATGTTTCTGGCGGAGTTGAAGTCGGTCAGGAAAGCCGATGCCCGGCGAGAGATCGATATCTGGCTGGAACGGCTTGAACTGACGGAATGGAAAAATAAAAAAGTCGAGGAGCTTTCCAAGGGGATGCAGCAGAAGATCCAGTTTATCGCGACGGTCATTCATTCGCCGCGCCTGATCATATTGGATGAGCCCTTTTCCGGTTTGGATCCGGTCAACACCAAGCTGATGAAAGACATCATGCTGGAGATGAAGGCGGATAAAAAAACCATCATCTTTTCCACGCACCGGATGGAACAGGTCGAGATGATCTCGGATGATATCTGCCTGATCAACAAAGGGAGGATGGTGTTGGAAGGCCCGCTTCACCGGATCAAGAACGATTACGGGAAGAATACCGTCATTCTGGAATACGAAGGGGATGCCTCCGTTCTGAGCGGTCAGGCCGAAGTCGATAAAATCGATGACTACGGAAAATATATGGAGATCAAGCTCAACGAAGGCGCTGATCCACAGGCCCTGCTTCACAAAATAGTGGGCCGGATCCGGATATCAAAATTCGAAGTCCAGGAGCCGACCCTCAATGCGATATTCATCGATAAGGTGGAGGGACGGAGATGAGCAAGATCCTGACAGTGATCAAAAGGGAATACTTTCAGATGGTGAAGTCCAAGGGATTCATCATCGGAACCGTTTTGGGCCCCGTCCTGATGGCGGGGATCATTTTGATCCCCATGGTGTTTTCCATGATGTCGGTTGAAGATCAGGAGACGATCGCCGTCGTCGATGAAAGCCGGGTGATCTATGCGGGGCTGGAATCCAAGCTGGACATGAAGCTCAAGGACGGCCGTCTTCGTTATCTTCTCGAGGAGGTCCCTCCCCGGGGAAATCCCGAGGAAATCCTGTCGGATCTGAATCAAAAAGTATTGGCCAAGGAACTGTCCGCATATCTCTATCTCCCCGCCGATGTCGCGGAGGAAGGGAAGGCTGAATTCGTTTCCCTGCATGTAGCGGATTTCGATAAGACTCGTTTGATCAACGAAGCGCTTAACGGCGTCGTGATCGAAAAACGTTTGCGCGGCGAAGGCTTGGATCCGGAAAAAATCAATGAATACACCCGCGGCGTTCGCCTGACAACCAAAAAAGTGACGAAGCAGGGAGCGGAGGAAGACAGAGGCGGCACCTTCCTGATCGCTTACGTCCTGGTTCTGATCCTTTACATGACGCTGATCTTTTACGGGGCTATCATCATGCGGGGCGTCATCGAGGAGAAAAATTCACGAATGGTGGAAATCATTCTCTCCTCTCTCAAACCGTTCCAGCTCATGAGCGGAAAGATCCTGGGGATCGCCGCCGTCGGCCTTACGCAGTACGGAGTCTGGGCGCTTTTCGGAGTGGCCCTGAGCCAATACGGCGGGCGTTTCATGAGCGGGGTCATGCCTTCAGCGGCCGGGATCCGCATCCCGACCATCCCGGTTTATATCTTCGTCTTTTTCGTTGTCTTTTTCATCCTGGGGTATTTTCTCTACGGAACCGTCTATGCCGCGATCGGTTCCATGGTCAACTCCGAAAAGGAAGCCCAGCAGCTCATGATGCCGGTCACCATGTTTCTCGTGATTCCGATCCTGCTCATGATGTTCGTCATCCGCAGTCCGGAAAGCTCGATGTCCGTCGTGCTGTCTCTGATCCCTCTGTTTGCGCCTATCCTGATGCTGCTGCGCGTGTGCATCCTGATCCCTCCTCCGCTTCAGATCGGCGCTTCGATCGTGCTGCTGCTGCTCTCCATCCTGCTCATGATATGGGTTGCGGCCAAGATCTACCGCGTGGGAATCCTCATGTACGGGAAACGGCCGAGATTCGGGGAAGTCCTGAGATGGATGAAATATAAATAGGAATCCATTCCCGGTTTGTGAATCCGCGGTTCGCCCGCCCTCGACGATCCCGATGCATGCGTTTCGTTTTCGGCCGGTTCGACCCGATCCGCTGTAAATATTTTCAAACATGAACCTTTTTGCCGGCCATGCCGTAGAACGGAATGAAATCGACAAAAAGAGGTCAGGCATGAACAAAATGAAAAAAACACGGTATCTGGGGCTTATCATCCTGCTCCCCCTCTGGATGAGCGCATGTCTCTATGTTGAGGTGCAGGATGATGTGAGGCATCCCGAAAGGATATTCCGCCGGGCCCGCAGGGAGATCGCGCAGATCCAGCGCCGGCTTCCCAAGGTGGATGCGTCGCGCCGGATCAATGTGCTTCTGTACGACGAGACCGAGAATCAGTTGATTACGGTCAAGGCGCCTTTATGCGTGGTGGAAGCTTGTAGAGATCTCGATGAGAACAGCCGCGAAGCGGCGGAATGGGGAAAACGGTGCGACTTCGATTGGACTGACGTTCGTGACCTGAAGCATCGTGCTCCCGGACTTTTGTTTGAGATGAATGATGAAGAAAGCCGAGTGCTGGTCTGGATCGATTGATCCGAAAAATCCCAAGGGCCGAGATCCGGACGGCCGCGATACGACATCCATGCCGGACACCGATGAAATCCATCGTTTGGTGAGCCGGATTCGAAACGGCGACCGGGAGGCGTTTGTACGCATCTCCCGGCTGTATCAAAAAAAGGTTTTCATGCTGGCGTATTCTTTTTTTCGCAACCGGGAAGATGCCATGGACATCGTTCAGGAAACGTTTCTGCGGTTTTATAAAAAGGCGCACATGTACCAGCGAGGGAAGGATTTTCAAAATTGGCTGCTCCAGATCGCCAAAAATCTCTGCATCGACGCGTACAGGAAAAACCGATACCACTCTCTGACGGGAATGAAGAATAAGAATCTGGATGAAATGAACCTGGCGCTTCCGGATCATGATGGTTTCATCCGGTCTTCCGAGATCAGGCAGATCGTATCACGCTGTCTCGCCCGGCTTTCGGAGCGGCAGCGAACGGTTTTCGTGATGAAGCACTTCAACCAACTGGATTACCGGGAGATTGCTCAGATCCTGGACGTGGCCTTGGGGACGGTTAAATCCCTGCATTTCAAGGCGGTTCATAAGATGAGAATTCTGATGAATCCCTACCTGGGGAGGCAAATATGAGAGAATGTAAAAAAACATACAAGCGGCTGCCGGCATATCTTTCCGGGGAACTGGGCAAAGAAGATCGGGAGAGGATCGAAGCCCATCTTGAATTCTGTCCCCGCTGCCGGCGTGAGACGGCTTCCATGGCCGCGGTCATGGAGGAAGCGGAATCCGGCGCGCCCGATTTCGAACAGGCGATGGCGCCGATCGATTGGGATCGTCTTCCGGAGCGGATGGCCGACAGGGTTTTCGGTGATCAAATCCGCACTCCGGCGTGGGAAGGATCTGCTGGTGGAGGCGCATTTTTCTTCCGAACTCATTGGAAGCCGGTTCTCGCGGCGCTGCTGACGGGAGCCCTGCTGGGGGTGTTGACGACCACTTGGTGGATGCGCTCTGACCGCCGCTCTCCGTCAACCGGGAAGGCGTATTCCGTTTCGAGAGAATTTTTGGAGAAGGTGGACCTGGAAATGGCCCGCCGCGAAACACTGGATTATTTGGAAAAAAGTCAGGTTCTTTTGTTGGATTTCGTCCAGGCGGATCCATCCGGGGCCGCTCGGATGTGGTCCGGAGACGTGGCGTCCCGTCAGGCAAGGAGTCTGCTTTCACAGAAAAAATATATCAATCGACAGCTGGATAAATTCCGTATGGCCAAGGCCAAGCAGATCTGTGATCAAATCGAGATGCTGATCTTCGAGCTCGCCCAGGTCAGCGACGGACTTACCGAAGAAGAGATCTCGAACATACAGAATTATATCGGGAAGAAGCAGCTGCTGCTGAAGATCAATCTGCTTCAGCATGAATTGGAAAAAAATGAGGTATGAAATGAAAAAAGCCGTCCTGGGATTCAGTTTATTGTTTCTGGTTCTCCTCTGTATCCGGGCTGCGCCGCAGGATCGGCCCGATGAGGCGCTCTTTCGGGATGCTAAGATCCTGATATTCGATAAAAATTGGGATGAGGCGCTGAGTCGATTGGACCGCCTGATGAAGGATTATCCGGCAAGCGCCTGGTTTTCCCAGGCCCTCTTCTATAAGGGAAGGTGTCTGCAGGAGATACCGGGTGAAGCGCGGGCCGCTTTCCGGGCGTATCAGGAATACCTCCGGCGTTCCGATCGCAATGCAAGCCTGGCGGAGGAATCAGAGATCGCCATCATCGATCTGGCTTACGAAATGTTCGAAAACGGGGAGACGTCTCTGGAGAAGGAGATCGAACGGAGGTTGAACAGTGCCAACCGTGTCGTCCGGTATTATGCGGCCTTTAAACTGAGTTATATCGAGAACGGGGTCGTCGCCCGCAGAAGCGTTCCGGTTCTCAAGGCGATCCTCGAGCAGGAGGATGATGCCGAATTGAGAGACCGGGCCAAAATCGCTCTGCTGCGGATCGATCCCGAAGAACTCGAGGCCGTCGAGGAAACTTCGGGGAACCGGGCGAAAATATTGAAGATCCGGGTTTTTCGGAAGGGAATGAAACGGCCCGAGCTCTCGCTCGATATCCCCTGGGCGTTGGCCGATCTGGCCTTGAGCGCCATTCCGGCCGAAGAAAGAGAGGAAATGAGGGAAGAAGGCTATGACCTGGATAAGATCATCCGGGAATTGACCGAAGTGAAGGAAAACATCATATCGATCCAGAGCGATGAAAAACTGTTCAGAATCTGGATCGAATGAATGCGAGGAGAAAAATGAAACGAACAAAAAAGGCATGGGTTCTAGGCCTGGCGCTGCTCTTGTCCGCGGGATTCCTTCTTGCGGAGGGCAACCACAATGATCTTCAAGCCATCAAGAAAGCCGTCAAAAAGGATGAAAAGCGGATTGAAAGCGGTGAAGCGAAGTGGCTCAAGGTCCTGGTGACCGATGAGCGAAGCGGTGAAGACAAGGTCAGGATCACGCTGCCGCTGTCCCTGTTGGAACTGCTTATCCGGCACGACTCGCCCGACTGCCGTATCGGTAGGGACGTTTATGATCTCGATCTCCGGGAAATTCTTGCGGAGCTGAAGAAACTCGGTCCCATGGTGGTGATCGAGGTCATGGAGAATGATGAGACCGTGAAGATTTGGCTTGAATAAACATTCAGGGACGAAAACAATTAAATCAGGGGGCGGGAAACCGCCTCCTTTTTTTTCTCCCCCTCCCGCCTGCTGCCTTGGGCGCTGTGCTTCCGGAGGGATTCCTCCTCCTTTGAGTTGACAAAAAAACCATAGGGTTTGATAATGGTGAGACCTTAGAATAAGGACGGTCGAAGTGTCGCGTTTGTACGAATATCAGAGTAAGGAGATCCTGCGGGAAGGCGGGATTCCCATTCCAAAGGGCGGTGTTGCGGATTCTCCCGGACAGGCGGCCGAGATCGCCCGGGAAATCGGCGGGCCCGTCGTATTGAAAATACAAGCCTGGGTGACGGGAAGAGCCGGTCTGGGCGGCATAAAATTTGCCTCCAGCCCGGAAGAGGCGGAAGAGACGGCCCGGACCATGCTGGGCATGCAGGTGAAAAACTTCGTCGTGGAAAAAATCCTGGTCGAGGAAAAACTGCCTATCCGGTCGGAATATTTCTTGGGGCTGGTCATCGACGATGCCGCAAAATCCCCCAGCGTAATTTTCAGCTCCATGGGCGGAACCGGGATCGAGGAGATCGCTCGTCTCCATCCCGAAAAGGTGGCGCGGATTTTGGTGGATGTCAGCCGCGGCCTCAAGGTCTATGAGGCCAGGAACCTGCTGAGGAAGACCGGAATCGCTCCCGAGCTCCTGAATCCCTTGACGAAGGTATTGGCGAAATTTTATGCCGTCGCTCAAAAATATGATGCCCGATCGGCGGAAATGAATCCTTTGGTCATGACGGAGGACGGGCGTTTCCTGGCTGCGGATTGTCATTTCACCGTTGATGATTACGCCGTTTATCGGCATCCCGAACTGGGAATCGCCATCGCAAGGGAATTCGATCGCCCTCCAACCGACTTGGAGATGATCGCATACCAGGTGGAGGAACGGGATCATCGGGGGACTTTTTACTTTCTTCAGATGTCCGAAGACCTCTCCGGAGAAGAAACCTTCCTCGGTTTCAACGGAGCCGGAGGCGGAGGATCCATGATGTCCATGGATGCCGTCCTCAAGAAAGGCTTCAAGCTGGCCAACTACTGTGACACCAGCGGAAATCCGTCGGCCAGCAAGGTTTACCGGGCCGCTAAGGTCATTCTCTCACAGCCGGGAATAAAAGCCTATTTCGCTTCCGGATCCGGGGTCGCCAGCCAGGAACAATTCCACTCGGCGCGCGGCCTTGTCAAAGCGTTCCATGAGGAGAAACTCGATATCCCCGCCGTCATTCGGTTGGGAGGCAACTATGAGGAGGAAGCGATCGAAATCCTCAATAAATATCTCAAGGATATTCCCGGAAAGGTGGAAGGCTACGGCCGGGACGATTCTCCCGAGGATTGTGCGGAGCGCCTGGAGACGTTGATCGCCGAAAATAAATCGCATCGCCATGAACTGAGGCCCATGCCTGATTACGTGCAGCGGAGCGGAGCCTATGCCTTCGATACCATGACGGGGCGGGTGACGATCGACCATGCCAAATGCGGAGCCTGTGAAAGCCGTGGATGCATCGAAGCGTGTTCCGCTCGGATATTGACCCTGCGGGACGGCAGACCGGTGCTCTCCATCAGTGAAAAGGACGCCGAAAAAGGAAAATGTACGGAATGCCTGGCATGTGAAATCTACTGCATGTTTCATGAACAGGAAGCGATTGCCATTCACCTACCGATTCCGGGTTTGCCGGAATATCGCGAGACGCGGATGCGCGGGATGAAGACGAAAGCCGCCGATCGCCCCCGGAAAGGTAAGAGATCGAGTCCGAAAAGAGAGGATTGAGAAACAAGATGTCCATATTAGTCGATGAGCGGTCTAAAGTGCTGGTCCAGGGGATAACCGGACGCGAAGGGATGGTGCGGACCCGTTTGATGCGTGACTACGGAACCCAGGTCGTGGGAGGGGTGACCCCCGGAAAGGGAGGAGGGGAGGTCTACGGGCTTCCCGTCTTCGATACGGTCGAGGAAGCTTGGGAAAGGGTCGGACCTTTGGACGCAAGCGTCATCTTCGTACCGGCCGCCCTGGTGAAGGACGCCGCCCTGGAAGCCATCGATGCCGGGGTGAAATTCCTTACGATCGTTCCGGACCGGGTTCCGATCTATGATGTGTTGGAAATCTCCCGCCGGGCTCAGCAGAAGGGCGCACGTTTCGTCGGGCCCAATACGCTGGGTCTATTGAGCCCGGGCAAAGCGGCCCTGGGGATGATCGGAGGGAGAGCGGAAACCGCCAGGCAGTGGTTCCGGCCCGGGAAAGTGGGTGTCACTTCACGCTCGGGAGGGATGACTTCGGCCATGGCCTATTACCTGACCCAGGCGGGAATGGGACAGAGCACGATTGTTCACGTCGGTGGAGATTCGGTGGTGGGAACGGCTCATCCCGAGGTGGTCGAGCTTTTTCAGAACGATGAACAAACCGAAATGGTAGCCATGTTCGGAGAGATCGGAACCACTCAGGAAGAACGTGTCGCGGACATGATTGAACTGGGGAAATTCACAAAACCGCTGATCGCTTTTATTGGCGGCAAGGCCGCAAAATCAGGAACCCGGTTTTCTCATGCCGGGGCTATCGTGGAAGGGACGCGCGGGTCCTACGCCAGTAAGGTTGAGCGGCTTCGTTCGGTCGGCGTCCATATCGCCGAATCCATATTCGACATACCCGAAATCGCAAAACGATTGAGCTCATGAAGGGAGATAAGAATGAGTGACTTAAGCTGGAAAACGTCGATAACCGACGTCCATCCCAATAAACTTTCGGTAAGGGGCTACGCCCTGGATAAGCTGATGGGACGCATCTCGTTTTCGCAAGCCGTCTATCTGATCTTGAAAGGCGAGATGCCGAGTGCCGCCGTGGGCAGGATGGTGGATGCGATTTTCGTTTCCTCCATCGATCATGGAGCGAGTCCTCCCTCTGCGCTGGCTGCGCGGACGGTCGCTTCGACGGGGGCTGAGTTGAATTCCGCGGTGGCAACCGGCGTTCTTGCGATATCGAGGTTTCATGGAGGCGCGATCGAAAACGCGATGCGGTTGTATCTTAAAATCGCCGACCGCATGGAGGCTGACGGGGTTTCCGAGCAGGAAGCCGTAGCGGCCCTACTGCGTGAAATGAAGGAAAACAAGCAGCGTGCTTCCGGTTTCGGCCACCGGGTTCATACCCGGGATCCTCGGGCGACGAAACTCTTCGCTCTGGCCGATGAACTGGATTTGACGGGCAGGTTTATCCGCATCGCGCGCGCCGTCCAGGAAGGTTTGCGGACGACATTCGGTCGTGAACTGCCCATCAATGTCGACGGCGCGATCGCCGCGGTTCTCTGCGACCTTGATATTCCGCCTGAAATCGGCAACGCGTTTTTCATCATCGCCCGGGTCCCGGGCTTGGTGGCGCAGGTAAACGAAGAGAAAACCCGAATGAAGACCATGCGCAAGATTCATCCGACCGCTTTTGAATATGACGGACCTTCTGAAAGGGAGCCCTAATGCGAAAAAAACTTTTATCCTTGATGCCGGAGTTCCAGATGATAGAGGATCCCGATCTGCGGGAAAAGACCATAACGATCTGGGAGGATGCTCTGAAAGAAGGGGGTTGGGATGTGGACGATCTGCCGAAAATCCCGTTCACCCTCCTGATTGAGAAAACGGATATCGATCTGGCCATGCACACACGGGCGGTTACCCTGTGCGCCCGTGAAACCGGAAAGGTTATGCTCCGGGAGTATTCCGGCAAGATGAATATCAACATGGATTACCTGACCTCCGGTTCTCTTCTCCACGATGTCGGAAAACTTTTCGAATACAAGCGGATCAACGGCCGGTTCGTAAAAAGTGAGAGGGGGAAACTTCTCAGACACCCGATCTCGGGCGCGGCTTTTGCCGCGCGGTACGATATTCCGGATGAAATCCTGCATATGATCGCCGCCCATTCGCGGGAAGGGGATGGAGCGCGCCGAACGATCGAAGCGATCATCATCAACCATTCCGATTTCGTGAATTTCGAATCTCTGAAAATCTGACGGAAATAGAGAAACGAACGGAATATCGGCGGGATGCGGTCACGCCGTGTTCCGGAAATCCGGGATCCCTGCCATCGGGAAAACGGGGAGGAGGAACAACCGTGGGCAAGACGTTTTCTGAAAAAATCTTAGGGAGGAAAGCCGGGAAGCCGGTTTGTGCCGGAGAGGTCGTGACGGTTTCACCGGATCGTGTCCTTTCTCACGACAATACCGCCGCGATCATCAAAGAGTTTGAAAAATTGGGCGTCGATCGAGTGAAGTCGCCGGACAAGTTGATCATCATTTTGGATCACGTGGTGCCGGCGGCCGCGGAAAAGTACGCTCTCAATCATAAGAATATCCGGGAATTCGTCGCCGCTCAGGGGCTGAAGCATTTTTTCGATGTTTCCCATGGGATCTGTCATCAGGTGCTTTCCGAGGAAGGTTTCGCTCTGCCGGGAGCCCTGATCCTGGGTGCGGATTCCCACACCCCGAGCTATGGAGCGCTGGGAGCTTTTTCCGCCGGGATCGGGCGATCGGAAGTGGCTTCGGTCTGGGCAACCGATGAGATATGGCTCCGGGTTCCGGAGACGATCCGGATCGAAATGAGCGGTCGGCTGCAGGCGGGAGTCAGCGCCAAAGATGTGATCCTCCATCTCATCGGCCGCGAAGGCGCGGACCGGGCGAACTATATGGCTGTGGAATATGCGGGCGGCGCAGCCGGTGAATTTTCGATCGGTTCCCGGTTGGTCTTTTGCAACATGGCCGCGGAGATGGGAGCCAAGAACGGATACTTCGTTCCGGATGAAAAAACCTTGGAGTATCTCCGGGATCGAGCTCGTGGAGATTTCGATGGGATTGAATCCGATGCTGATGCCGATTACGCCGCCGTGCTGACGCTTGATCTCGGCACTGTCGGGCCGCAGGTGGCATGTCCCCATACCGTGGATAATGTCGTTCCCATCGAGAAAGTCCGGGGAATCCCTTTCCAACAGGCCTTGATCGGGACGTGTACGAACGGAAGACTGGAGGACCTGGAGACGGCCGCCCGCATCTTCAAGGGCCGCCGGGTGCATCCGGGAGTGAGGGTTTTGGTTATCCCTGCATCCCGAAGGGAATATCTGGCCGCGCTGCGCAGCGGGGCGCTGGAGATATTCGCCGAGGCCGGATGCCTTATCCTCAACCCGGGCTGCGGACCCTGTCTGGGAGCCCATCAGGGGATTCTGGCTCCCGGAGAAACGGCTTTGAGTACGGCCAATCGAAACTTCAAAGGCCGGATGGGGAGCCGGGAGTCTGAAATATATCTGGCATCTCCCGCAACCGTTGCCGCTTCCGCGGTCGCGGGATATATCACCGATCCGAGGGAATATCTATGAAACGAGCCAAGGTTTGGAAATACGGAGACAACGTCAATACGGATGTTATTTTCCCGGGGAAGTACACCTATGCCGTCATGGAGCCGGAGGAAATGGCACGTCATGCGCTTGAGGATCTCGATCCGGAATTTGCGTCCCGGGTCGAAAGCGGTGAATATATTGCGGCCGGAAAGAATTTCGGCTGTGGAAGCTCACGGGAGCAGGCCGCGACCTGTCTCAAAGCGGCGGGAGTCAGGGCGATCATCGCCGTGTCTTTCGCCCGGATATTTTTTCGCAATGCCATCAATCAGGGGTTGCCGGTTATTCAATGTCCCGAAGCGGTTGCCGCTCTTGCGGATGGAGACGTGATCGCCGTGGATTTTATCGAAGGAGAGATTCGCACGCCGCAGGGGAATTTTCCCTTTGCGCGCCTTCCGAAATCGGTGCTGGGAATCCTCGATGCCGGAGGTCTGATCGCCTATACCAAACGCAGGCTGGAAGCGGAGAAAATAAAATCGTAAGGGCGATTCTAAAGATGGGGTGACCGCCGGTTTCGTATGAAGGCCGCCGGCCCCATGGAAGCGGAGGGGACGGATTTGAACTTTTTAATAAACTGTACTATCATCCCTTTATTCAAAAAACGAGTTGACGGGAGCCGTCCGGATCAGCGGAATAAGGCTCGGAAAAGGAGATCTCATGTCAAAGTATAAAATAGCTGTTTTACCCGGTGATGGGGTCGGCAAGGACGTTATCGAAGCCGCCATGATTGTGCTGGATAAGCTTGATCTGGACGCGGAGTACATCAATGGGGATATCGGTTGGGAATTCTGGTGCCGTGAAGGAGATCCGCTGCCCCCGCGAACCATCGAGTTGATGCGGAATACGGATGCCTGTCTGTTCGGCGCCATCACATCCAAACCCAAAAAAGATGCGGCCAAGGAACTGGATCATGATCTGCAGGGCAAGGGATTGTCCTATTTCAGCCCCATCGTCCGGCTGCGCCAGGAATTCGATCTATATACCAATCTCCGGCCCTGCAAAGCCTATCCGGGCAATCCCTTGAATTACCGTGACGATATCGATTTGGTGATGTTCCGGGAAAACACGGAAGGCATGTATGCCGGCGTGGAATTCCACCCGCTTCCCGAGCAGGTTAAAGAGGCCCTCATGCTCCACCCGAAAATGAGAAAATTCGAAGCGACCGCCGGTGATGACATCGCGCTTTCCACCCGCATCATGACCCGGAAAGCCTGTACCCGTATCATGCGTGCCGCTTTTGATTTCGCCCGGGCCCACGGACGTAAAAACGTGACGATCGTGGAGAAGCCGAATGTGCTGCGTGAGACCGGAGGCTTGATGTTGGACATCGCCCGCGGTGTCGCTAAAGAGTATGCTGATATCGAACTGTGGGAAGCGAATGTCGATGCCATGGCGATGTGGCTGGTTAAGAATCCCCAGGATTACGGCGTTCTGGTGGCTGAAAATCTCTTCGGCGATATCATCTCGGACCTCGCCGCCCAGCTGGTGGGAGGATTGGGTTTTGCATGCAGCGGAAACATCGGTGAAAACTATGCCGTGTTCGAACCCACCCACGGCTCCGCTCCCAAATATGACGGGATGTACAAAGTCAACCCCACGGCAACTCTTCTGGCCGTGAAGATGATGCTGGATTGGCTGGGTGAAAAAGATGCCGCCCAAGCGCTGGAAAACGCGATCGCCGCGGTCATCGAAGAAGGGAAGGTGCGCACTTACGATCTGCGGGGAACATCCTCCACGTTGGATGTGGGGCGTGCCGTTGCGGGGAAGATCTAATCCGGCCGCCGGCGGGAATCCCGGGGGGATTCCGGGCGATGAGAGGTAAGATGGGCAAGACGATAATTGAAAAGATCATTCAAAACCATACGCGCGATGAGGTCCGTCCCGGGAGGATCGTCTGGATGGATCTGGATGTTCGTTCCGCCCGGGATTTCGGCGGCCCGAATGTCGTGAAAAACTTTGATCGCGAATACGGAGAAGGGAAGCTTGCGGACGCGGATCGGACGTTTTTCACCTTCGATCTCTGTGCTCCCGCCTGTTCTCTCAAATACGCGGATAACCAGCAGATCTGCCGGGAATTCGCTTCCCGCAAGGGTAACCGCGTATTCGATGTCGACAGCGGCATCGGTTCGCATGTTCTCATCGAGGAAGGGTTGGCCGCCGGGGGGACCACTGTGGTGGGAACGGACAGCCATATGAATATCCTGGGTGCCGTGGGTTGTTTTGGTCAGGGCATGGGGGATGTCGACATCACCTTCGCGTTCAAGACGGGGAGAACTTGGTTCGAAGTCCCGGAAACCGTCCGGGTGAACGTTAAAGGGAATTTTTCCTGGCCGGCCACGGCCAAGGACCTCACCCTTGCGGTGATCAAAAAGCTGGGAACGAAAAAGGCGGCATTGAAAGCCGTCGAATTCTATGGACCCGCCGTACGCGGACTTTCGTTGTCCGGCAGGATCACCCTCTGCAGCATGGTCACGGAAATGGCCGGAATCATCGGATTCGTTCCGGAAACGACCGATTCTTTTCTCAACGAGCTCAAGGCCGCCACCGGCCGCGACGACCGCCCGGAGCCCGCTGACGCCGATGCCGTCTACTCCGATATCCTGGAGGTGGACGTTTCAGACCTGAGGCCGCAGGCTGCGGCCCCGTCGCTCCCCACCAATGTCCATGACGTGAATGCGTTGAAAGGGACAAAAATCGATTCCGGATTCATCGGAAGCTGCACCAACGGCAGGATCGAGGATTTCCGCGACGCGGCGCGTGTATTGAAAGGCCGGCGCATCAAATCCGGGGTCATGTTGAAGCTCGTACCGGCCACCCGCCGAGTTTATCGAGAGCTTTTGGAAGAAAACCTGCTCGCTCCTCTCTTTGAAAGCGGAGCCATCGTTTCAAATCCCGGATGCGGCGGCTGCGCGGAAGGCCATATCGGCTTGACGGGAAGAAACGAAGTTCAGATCAGCACAGGAAACCGGAATTTTGAAGGAAAGCAGGGTAAGGGAAAAAACTATCTGGCCAGTCCGGCTGTGGTGGCCGCATCCTGCGTGCGGGGGACGATAGCCGATCCGGAGGACCTTTGAAATGATTGTCAAGCCGATAACGGGGAAAGTCTGGATCCTCCAGACGAATAACGGGACCTTGATAGAAGATATCGATACGGATCAGATTTTTCACAACGCATATCTGCATATTACCGAACTGGATCGGATGGGTCCGTATGCGTTGGGCAATCTGGAAGGCTGGAAGGATTTTCCGCAAAAAGCCGGGCCCGGCGACATCGTGATTGCGGGGCGCAATTTCGGCGCCGGGTCATCCCGGCAGCAGGCCGTGGATTGCTTCATCGCGTTGAAAACGGGGCTGCTGATGGCTCCTTCATTCGGAGCCATCTATTTCCGGAACGCCGTGAATTCGGGATTTCCTCTGATGCGGGGAGGAGAACTCCCGGCGTGGATCGATTCGGGGGGTCTGGCGACCGGAGATGAGATCACGGTTGATTTCCAGTCCGGCGAGCTTGTCAATCGCTCGCGGAACGCGTCTTTCCGAATGGACCCCATGAGCGGAGTGCAAATGGATATCCTGCGGGCGGGCGGGTTGTTCGCTTATGCGAAAGACCTGAATTCCGGGTGAATCCGTTATGTTGATCCTGGCTGTTGACACCAACACTCCGGCGGCGTCCATCGCGCTTCTCGAAGACGCACGGCTTTTGGCCGAAGCCAATCTCGACGCCGGGCTCACCCATTCGGAAAAGCTGCTGCCGGCGGTCGACTTTCTGCTGCGTTCCATGGGGATTGAGATCCGCGATCTGGAAGGCATGGCCCTGGCCGTGGGCCCCGGATCCTTCACCGGGATCCGGATCGGGATGAGCACGGTCAAGGCGCTCGCGCATGCCACCGGATGCAGGATAGCCCCGGTATCCACTTTGGAGGCTTTGGCCTGCAAGCTGAGCTCCTCTTCGAACCGCTTGATCTGCCCGCTGATGGATGCCAAGAAGGGAGAGGTCTACGGAGCGCTGTATGAACAGCGGGAATCGAATCGGAAGGTCCTGGTGCCGCAAAATCTGTATGCTCCCGATGATCTGTTTTCCCGGTTTCCCTCAGGGAGGGTGATATCGTTTGTCGGAAGCGGAGTCTCCCCGTTCAGAAAAAATATTCTCGATCGCTTCCGCACCCAAGCCCGCTTTTCATCCCGATCCCCGTTCACCGCCCGGGAGATCGGGATGCTCGGATTCGAGATATTGAAGGATAATCGAGGGCTGGAATTTCGCGATGTCCGGCCGCTCTATTTCCGGAAGTCTCAGGCGGAGGAAAATCATCCATAAATCCGTTTTACCGGAAAATACGCTTTTGCTGCGCAGAATGGTCAAAGTCGACCTTGAAGCCGTGATGCGCATCGAACGTTTGTCTTTCGCCAACCCCTGGCATCGTTCGACTTTTGAAGGAGAAATCGATAATGAATCGATCTCCGAACCGCTGGTCATCATTTATGTCCCCGAAGATCGGATCATCGGGTATGTCATAACCTGGATGGACAAGAAAGAGGCGCAGATCAGCAATATCGCCGTGGACCCGAGATACCGAAGGATGGGAGTCGGAGAATGCGTCCTGCGGCGTATCCTCCGGCATCGAAAGAGAATGGGATTCCGGCGTATCATCCTGGAAGTGAGGCCCTCGAACTCCGGAGCCATAAAACTGTATGAAAAATTGGGTTTTCGGATCGTGGGAAAGCGGTTGCAGTATTATCAGCGCCCCGTCGAGGATGCTCTCCTTATGCTCAAAATGATGCCGGTGGAAAAAAAACATGATGAATGAAGAAACGGCGGGAATCCTTACCTGAATTTCCCGCGACACGGACCGTACCTGTTTTTTCTTTTACGAAAGCGCCGTTTTCTTATGCGCCTTTTCGCGTCGGCGGGAAGAAGGGGAGGCTGTGCTCCGGACCGTATTTGACTTCCATCAGGCAGAGCCCCTGCGGCGGGGCCGTTGGGATTTCGCGTGTGCGCTTTCCGCGGCGGAAAAACGTTTCGATTTCTTCAGGTGAATAACGCCCGCGTCCGACCTGCAGCAGCGTTCCCACGATGCACCTCACCATATAGCGAAGGAATCCACCGGCTTCCACCGTATAAACGATCTCTCCTTCGACACGTTCGATTTCCGAACGGATGATCTTTCGGACGGGATTCAGCTCACGGTTGGATGAAAACGGTGTGAAGTCGGCTTCCCGGATGAAGAGGGATGCGGCGGTTTGCATGGATTCCATATCCAACGCATGAGGATCATGGAGAACGTATCGCATTTGAAAAGGATCCAGTGTCTCGGTGTTTGCGATACGGTAGGAATAGATCTTTCCGATCGCGGATTTGCGGGCATGGAAATCCGGAGCGGCCCCGTCCAACTTCAAAGCGCGGATATCCCGGGGAAGATTTCCGTTCAGCGCCTTCAATAATTCGGGGGGAGGCAATCGGAACGCGCCCTTGAAATGGGCGGTTTGTCCGCGGGCGTGAACGCCGGCGTCGGTACGGCCGGAGCCGAAGACCGGGATCTCGTTGCCGGCGATACGTGAAAGGGCTTGTTCGAGGACGCCTTGAATGGTTTTTCCTTGAGGCTGTCGCTGCCATCCATGATAGTCCGTTCCGTCATAACTAAGGAGCAACCGGTAATTTCGGGGAGGTTCTTTGATCATCGTGAATATTCGGTATCGTGTTTACGCGTTGTGCGGATTTAAGGCTATCGATTATAGCATATATCCCGGTTGATGGCGATATTCGGTCGGGGCTGGGAGGATGTGGAGCCGAATGTGTCGGATGAGGGACGGGTCGTACTATCGGATCAAAGGGAAAAAATCTTTCAGAGCCTTTTCGACGGCTTCTTCCGCGGTTTCGGCCGGGATGACTCCTTTGATTTTCCAGGTTCCGATGCCGACGACGGTTTTTCCGAAAATTTTGGCATAGGCGATTTCACTCAGGGTTCCGTATGAGCCGTCGATGGCGATCAAGACATCGGCATTCATGACGACGAGGGAATTCCGGGTATAGCCCAGGCCGGTCGCGATGGGTACGTCGATGTGGGGGTTGGCGGCTTGAGGCGTGTTTCCGGGAAGGATCCCTATACACAATCCCCCCGCTTGTTTCGCCCCGCGTGCAGCCGATTCCATGACTCCGCCGAGTCCTCCACACACGAGGATAGCGTTTTGGGCGGCGATCAGGCGGCCGACGACGCCGGCGGTTTTGCGTGCGGTGGAATCGGGGCTGGCGCCGCCGATAACGCCGATTCTGATTTTATTTCTCAATTCCATGCGGACCCTCCGTTCGGCGCCATCATAGTACAGAAACGGATGAAAGACAAATATGCGGGCCGCCGAACGGGGCGAAGGGGGGGCGCTGGAAACATCCGGCCCGAAGGATTCCCGATGATCCAAATCATTCGGACAAAGATTGAATAAGATGCGGGTTTTGATTACAATCTCCAGGAAGAGAAATAATGATGCCGATGAAATGGAAGATCCTGATTTTGGCCTTTGTCGTCGCTCTCATGGGCGCTTGCGCCCGTCCCGCTTCAGTCCGTAATGACATGTCCCGAATCCTGGACGGGATAGGGGAAAGCGATATCCTGACATCCCCCCTGAAAGAGGGCAGAGGGATTGGGCGGGAACCCGAACGGAGGTTTCCGGTCAAATCAGCGCTGCTGACCGAAGCGGGGATCCGGGAAAATCCTTTCGGTGTTAAGCGGAAATTGAGATTAGGCGGGACGGACCTGGATATCCTTTTTTCTCCTCCCCGCAGTGAATATGTCTGGACCTCCGATCTCAACGAATCCTCGGTGCTGGATTTCGGAATCGGCATCGTCCGGGACGCCAATGCGGGAACCTCTGCAGGCCCGCCTTCAGAAAGCGGGGGAGTGCGTTTTTCCGTTATTCTGGAAGCGAACGAGCGATCCAGAACGGTCTTTCGGAAATACCTGCCTTCGCCGCCGATCGAAGAACAGCGGACCTCCGTTTTTTTTCGGGAGCGGCTGGAGCTTCCTTATCAGCTGAAAGATGCCCGGCTGCATTTTGTGACGGAAGGGGATGCGGGCCGCTTCTCGTTCTGGGTCAGCCCCGTTCTGCTCACTCCTCCCCAGCGGCCGCAGGCGGTGATCCTGATTTCTCTTGATACGCTGCGGGCTGATCACCTGGGATGTTACGGTTACGATCGGGAAACCAGTCCGAACATGGATTCCATGTTGGAGGACGCCGTAATGTTCGAAAATGTGTATGCGACGTCCCCCTGGACACTGCCTTCACACGTATCCATGCTGACGGCGCTGGACTGCGTCCACCATCAAGTTTTTCTCGATGATGAACGTATGGACCCGGCTCTTCCCACACTCGCCGACCATCTGCGCAGGGAAGGCTTTTTTTGTACGGCGTTTACGGGAGGCGGATTCGTCAGCTCGATATACGGATTTTCGAAAGGATTCGACACCTACGAAGAAGGGGCCGGAGGCGTTTTTCGACAGAATTCAGCCGAGTACCTCTATATGACGACGGAGCGCTGGCTGGAAGAGCGCGGCGCCGGGAATGATTTTTTTCTGTTTCTGCACACATACCAGATGCATGATCCTTATGCCTGTCCTTATCCCTACCGCCGCATGTTTCTCGACGACGATGCGGAATGGGGCGATATCAACCTCATAGGCCGGTTGGGGGGGGAGCAGGGCGTATTCCGGCCGCTTCCGGATCGGGAACACCGGAACGCCGTTGCTCTCTATGACGGCGAGATCCGTTATACCGATGAAAAGCTGATCGGGCCCCTGATTCAAAAGCTCAAGGACCTCGGTCTGTACGAGCGGGCTCTGATAGTGGTGACCGGTGATCATGGAGAGGAATTTTTCGAGCACGGTGGATGGGGGCACCGTCACAATCTATTCGACGAGTCGTTGAAAGTGCCTTTGATCGTGAAATTCCCCGGAGGAAGGTTCGCGGGCCGACGGATTTCCGATATCGTCTCCCTGGTCGACATCATGCCGACGATACTGGAAGAAGTTTCCGCTGTTCCCCTCGAGGGG
>Ga0180432_10000074_pt1 | contig 145612 bp, 107 predicted proteins | sample SS_ome_10_FD_132414 | JGI IMG/M metagenome (GOLD analysis project Ga0180432, IMG submission 132414) | Hypersaline lake sediment archaeal communities from the Salton Sea, California, USA - SS_1_MS_2 metaG | ecosystem: Environmental > Aquatic > Non-marine Saline and Alkaline > Hypersaline >... | reverse complement strand
GATCCCTTGACGCGGACGAGCACCAGGCTATCGTGGAGGAGCCGCTGGATCAGCCTGACGTAGCCGAGCTTTTCTTCCCTAAATCCCAGCTTGAGTTGTCTCAAAATCATTGACACATTCCATATCGCCGTTTCGCAGTGCATCACTGGCCCCATCGTAGATCAGAGTTTCCCAAGGTCCCAGGGGATCGCAAGCCCACACCCCCTTGAGACGAAACCGACCCCTCCCGCGTCCCAACCCCTCCTCGCCGAGGGTCTTGAAAGCCAAGATGAAATGGGGGAGATGCTCAATGCCTTGCCCGACCAAGACCAGTCCGAAAGGCACCTCCTCACCTGGTAGATACCTGGCCTTATCCTCCCGCTGCGCCTCGAAGACGAAGGGGCGCGGTATTGCCTGGTGTGTGCGAAGCACCTCGGCATCGGACGGGGGGCGTGTCTCGAAGACGTAGCCGTAGGCGCAGTGCTCGTAGGCTCGACATGTCTTGCACTGCTCACCTGGATTGCGACATGCTATGCGCTTGAGGGCGTGGCCGAATCCCCCTCGCAGTGTCGATCCCCTGTAAGGGGGGAGGGTCATCGGCTCGATGGCCTCTAGCACAAAGCGATAGCGGGCGATCCGTAGTCGATCCAACATCAGCTCAGGAATCGAAAGATCGTCCCCTCACGGACTACCACCCGCCGATCGCTCCAGTAGGGAGGATGATAGCCACAGCCCGACTCGACGACCAGATTTGTCATCACCACCTGGCGAGGGGCCAACATCACGGCATCGTAGGGCAACGGCCGCAGGAGCACCAAGTCGCCGTCCCAGTTGACAAACAGCCTCCTTTCGACCGGTAGGCCAAGTCTCAACGTGTTTACAGGTTTGACCTCGTAGTCGACCAGTTTGCCAAACCCTGCCGTGCGCTTCTTTCCCAAACCCCTTTGAAACCTCAATACGTCCAAGAGCTCACACAGCAGCGACTTGTCTCTGACTGCCGCTAGCCAGACGTATTCGTACACCTGCCAGGTGACCAGGCGATTGTCGATGGCCTTGAGGGCTCCTTTGCCTGTCTCCGGCTCACTGGCGAGCGGTTTACCCTTCTTGCCGACCCGCCTGATCTTGAGAGATGATTGGCGGGTGATATCCACGCGCTTGCGGATGGGTTGCACCTCGCGGTCGGGCCTCAATGGCTCACCCGAGCCGTCGTCGGGGCAAAGCCAGCCAGCGCCCCGCTTGATGAAGGTCTGGCCATCGACCACCGGGAACCCTGAAGAGACAGCATAGACCCATTCGTCGATCGAGGCGTCGTTCAACAGCTCTTTGTCGCCCAGCACGACGCGCTCCAGAGCCTGGTTCAGCACTGGCGCGACGTGGTTTGCCATGACGTCTGGATCGGCCTTCCCGCCAGTGGGAGAGTCGTCGATGTTTCCGGCAACCAGCGCCCGCCAGTAAGCGGCGTGGGCCAACGCCCCGTCAAGCGGCAGCGGCGAGTGGACGAAGTCCTGATCGCGCGTGATGGAGCATAGGTAGGGCGTCAGGAAGTGAAGAGTTATTGCGTAGTTCATTCGTCCTCATCGTCTGAATCGGCCACCTGGATGACCGGCGCGAGATTATCGTTGTTCCGAATAACCTCAGGTAAGGTGCTGACGTAGCCCTCGTAGCGTTCTTTGAGCTCTTTCAGCGGTCCTTCGAATTCGAGGTTCTGTCCCAGACGCACCTTTCCAGTTGACGGGTTCTTATCGTCGAGTGATGTCTTCCACGTGATCGTATAGTGCCAGTTCATCCGTCCGAAGCCTCGGCTTCCTTGCCCTCCATGGCTGCGGTTCGACGAAAGCTCCAGCACCTTGAGCAGCGCGCCGAACTCCAGCGCTGACATAGGGTAGACGCCCCGGAAGCCGTGCACGAACGTTGTGTTGGGCGCTACGTACTCGACGTTGAAGATCATCTGGGTTGGGGATGTCTCTTCCTCAGCCGCCTCAATGTTCAGATCGACTAAGGCAGCTTTCTCCTCATCCTGCTTGCGGGTCATCATCGTCATTCCTGTGATCTGCCCCGCCTCGACGGTGACCGGGGGCAGGTCGCCCGCCTGTTCAGGATAGGCAGCTTCGGCGTAGGCCCGTGTCTCCTTTGTCAAGGGCACCGCAAAATCCACGCCGAAGCGCGAAGGGTACATACGACCACCCATCGAGAAGCCGAATAAGCGCAAGCCAGGGAACGTGTCATACAGACTCTGGGCCAGGTCGGTGTCACCCTTGGTCAGTGTGCCGCCGCTGAAAAAGGTCACGAAAGTGAGATCCGAGAGGCTGTGGATGCCCAGTGTTTCCACCAGATACAGCGCCAACTGATCCCGCCAGGCACCTCGGAAGCTATTGCCGGACAGGGCTGGTGTCGAGATCACCTCGTCACCCGACTTTATACTCAGGCGTCGGAAGAACATCTTGTTTCCCAGGCGTTCCTCGGAATGCACCAGCGGTGCGAGGTTCTCACCCATGCCATATGCCGCGATTAGGTAATGATTGTCTGTGCTCATTCGTCCCCTCCCTCAAATTGTGCCTTGCGTTCCATAGCGCGCTCGACCAGCCGGGGCATAAAGGCCAGTGTGCCGTGACGCTGCAATTCGTGGAACATTTCTACCATCGCCTGCCGCGAGGGCAGCGGATCCTCGTAGTTCCGAGTGAAGTCGAGGTCGGTCGCCTGTTCGATGGCCTTGAGAAAACTGTCGACATCGTTGGCGCGGTTGAGCGCGCCGCGAACAGCCCGATGGAAATAGGTCAGCGTGGAAGTCCGTGTACTAGCCTTTCTCGCCATCTGACTTAAGGTGCGGCGCGAGGCCCTGTACAGAAACCACAATGCTTCAAAAGCGTCGTCGGTCATTGTTCACCCCCATAGTTCGTATACAAGCGGTGTTTGTCGCAGTAAGTGGCGCATATGCAGAAGATACTCCAAGGGTTCTTCTTCCTTGGCCAATTGCTGGAGTCGTTTCAGGATCGTTGCATATCCGTAGCCGCCCCGCTCTATCATCGTCGCTACGAATTCCTGCGGGCTCTCACTCAGGGCGGTTAGCTTCATCCGATGGGTCACCTCGCGCGAGCCAAAGCTTCTGACAAAAGCTTCGAACTGGTGGATAGCCTTGAGCGTTGCGTCGTCAAGGAAATGATATCCTTCCCAGATGATGGGCAGTGATGCCGTCTCGTTGCTGACGATCAGCGGTTTGTATTTGAGTTCGAAATGACGTCCCTTAGACGTGCCCCACACACAAGCGAGCGCGTGAAAGGGCACCTCGATCTGCATCGGTTGTAGAGGATCTAGCAGTCTTATCTTCCGGCTCAAGCTCTTGTGCAACTGAGCCAAGAAGTCGGTCATGTGAGACTTGCTGCGTGCCACGGCAATCTCTCCAATGAAAGTGAACGGGTCGGTGTCGAAATTGCTTTGCAACCAAAGATCACGTTCCCCATCTCGGTGGTACACGGCCTGTCGCAGGGTATTGTGCAAGTAGAGCGCTGCAATCACGTTGAGGGTGATCAGTGACTCCAACGAAGTGATGTCGAGTTTTGGCGTCAGGCTAACATCGACGAAAGGAAGATCCGCCCCTTGCGCACTAGCACCTACTGCCCCCGGCGTACTGGTAGCGCAGTAAACCAGCTTACGCTGAAAAACTAGCTGCTTTGCGGGTTTCAAAACCGGCGGGATCTTGAAGTTGGAGATGGCGCACAGCAAGCAAGCCTGGTCAGCGTCGCCGATGTGCCAATCAGTGTATTTGTCGGGGGACCAGCCAAGGTCGCTAGTCGGTGAGCAAGCGAACTCCGGCGGGATGAGAGAGCCACAGAGGGCGCATTCTTCCGTCGCTACTTTCTTGTTCGTATCGCGCGCTTCGACGGCCTGGTCGAACTTGCGGGTGTGGGTAAGGTGAAATGTGTCGTCAATGTGGTCTACAATCTCGTCTATTCGTCTCAGCCAGTTGTCCCGCCTGGAGTTGCTGACCGGTACATCTTCCAGCAGGGCACGCACCCGCCCTTGAAATCCCTCCCGAACTCGATTGAAGAAATCCTGGTTGCCTGTCGGGTCATCGTAGCGAACGGGTACCGGGAACAAGATCGACGTGGGGTCTTCGCGCAGCGTGAGAAGCAGCCAGAAGGGCAAGCGCACTGTCGTTCTTGCGTCAGGAGGCCAGGAATGCCCAGTCGCACCTATGAAGGATCGGATGAGCAATTGCCGTCCATTATCCACTAGTCTGACTTCACTTCGACGGCACAGAGCTGCGATGTCCTTGTCTGTGTCCCCGGTCAACATCGCCGGGTCGACGAACTCGTACTGGTAGGAGACGGCGTCAAAGCGAGCAAACACGTTGGGGAACTCGGCACGCAGGGCTTCCACATAGGCATCCACGAACAGCCGCTTGACGTAGGCGATACTGGCTGCGTTGGAGAGCGTAGGTTGCAGGCGTACGGTGAGGCCGACCAGTCTAACGCGCTTTTCGGAGTCGACCAATTCCTCGTGAAGCTTTGCTTCACGCCATTTCATAGAATGATGGTCCTGGGTTACCTGGAAACTTGTGCTGAAATCTTCGAAAACCCCAGTACTGCGTAAGGAGCCTTTCACATGTGAGAAGAACTCGCTTCTGCTATGGGGCCAAAACCGAGAACCAGGCTTGCCGGGGACTAAACGCAGAAGCCCCTTGAACATATCATGAGCAGTATAGATGGTGAAGGCATCATTTTCAGAAAGGTCATACCTCCCCATTAACCAATGACCGAAGGTGATCGCGTTGAAGAAACAATGCACTGGTATGGGTGCCAGGTGAACCACGTCCTCTTGGCGTCCAATGCGTGCTGTAGGTGGCAGAATGAAGGCAAGGTCGGGCTCAGAACGTAGAGGTTCAAAGCACAAATCGGAGTCGTCAAGCAGAATGGTGAACTCGATCATCAGCTATGATCTCCCGGAAGCGAAAACCCGCCGTATTTCTCCGGTTGCTCAAGGGTGAGCTTGAACGGTGGGCGGGCTCCTTATTCCTGCAATATCTGCCTCCAAAGCGCTCCTGCTGCCTGGGCCAACGTGGTTACGTATTCATATTCTATTGCAACTCCCCACGGATGTCAAGCCGGATTGCGGTCGCGCTGTGTCGAGGTTACCGGGTGTCGGCGAGCGCCCGCGTCGTTGGGCTGGACCCCAACAGCCGCGCTCAGAACTCCACAAAGTACCGGAAGTCTCGGGTGTCCTCGTCTTCTGAGGTGCGAAGGACGACCCACTGATGCTCGTCATCTGGCGGTGACGTTTCTTCGATCTTCCATTCAAGATTCTTCACGAAGAACGATGCCGCCCGCTCGATGCCCGGCAGGTTGTAATCGTCGAGGATGATAATCCCTCCCTTGCGCACCAGGTGCCCCAGGTAATACAGGTCCAGGAAGACCGCGTCAAAACGGTGATTGCCGTCAACAAAGGCAAGATCGAACTGCCGGCCTTCCTTGAGAAACTGGGGAAGGGCGAGCTGTGATTTTTCACCGTGGAACTCCACGAGAGACTTGACTCCGGCCTCTTCGAGGATCTCCAGGCCACGATTGGCGTATCCCGATGACTGCCAGGGGTCGAGCGTTACGTGCCTCGGATCGGGATTTCCATTCAGGAGCAACCCCTCACAGATGTGCAACGCAGAGAACCCGAAAGCAAGGCCAACTTCGATGGTGTGTGTGGCGTTTTCGTTCAGCACCCATTTTCGAAGCGCTTCACCTTCTCCGGTGGTGATCGTCACCGTACGAAAATCGGCTTTCGCGTCACCGGCATCTATCGGGGTCGCGCCTTCCCGATCCAGGCTTTCGATGACGGCGCGGACCCGCTGCACTGCTGCATCACGAGCAGTTGTGTCTTTGGTGTTCATCAAATCTCTCTCAAGTGTCATCTTTCGGGCTATACTGGTCCATGGGCTTTCACCCAAGACGGGCCAGCTGTTTTCGCCCAAACTGGGCCATGCATTTTCACCCAAGGTGGTCCACTCGTTTTCGGCCAAGCTGGGCCATGAGCACATTGGCGTAACTCCTCCATCTCGGGCATACTCCTTCGCGCAGTCCAACGCAAGGAGGAGAAAGGATGCCCGGAAACAGGAAGGAGACCATGGACATTCGAGAGATGTTGCGCCGCCTGCAGAAAGGTCAAAGCGATCGAGCGATTGCTAAGGCGATGCGGGTGAATCGAAAGACCGTCGGCCGGTATCGTGCCTGGGCGACGGAGCAGGCACTGCTGGAGGAGCCATTGCCCTCCCTCGGTGACTTGCAGAGGCTGCTGGACGAGACGATGATGAGTCCGCCGCCTCCGCAGAACACCTCGACGGTGGAACCGTATCGAGAGCTGGTGGTGAAGTTGCGAGAGCAGAAGGTGGAGATCGCTGCGATCTATGAGCGCTTGAAGGAACGAGAATACTGTGGCAGCTACGCGTCGGTCTACCGCTTCGTCCGTTCCTTGGAGCCCCGGGAGCCGGAGGTGACGGTCCGGGTGGAGACCCCGCCCGGCGAGGAAGCACAGGTTGACTTTGGCCATGCCGGGCTGATGATCGACCCAGAGACGGGCAAGCTGCGCAAGACGTGGGCCTTCGTGATGACGCTGTCGTGGAGCCGCCACCAGTACGTCGAGTTCGTCTTCGACCAGAAGGTCGAGACGTGGCTGCGGCTGCACCGGAACGCCCTGACGTGGTTCGGCGGGGTGCCGCGGCGCATCGTGATCGACAATCTCAAAGCAGCCATTGTCAGAGCGGTGTGGGACGATCCCGAGGTGCAGCAGTCGTACCGGGAATGCGCCGAGCACTACGGCTTCCTGATTGCCCCCTGTCGTCCGCGCACGCCCCAGCACAAGGGCAAGGTCGAGAAGGGCGGCGTCCACTACGTCAAGCGCAACTTCCTGGGCGGACGAGAGCCGACGACGATCACCCAGGCCAACCGGGACGTGCTGGTCTGGTGCGACACCACCGCCGGGCTGCGCCGTCACGGCACGACCAAGGAGCAGCCCCTGGCCCGTTTCCAGGAAACCGAGCGCGTGCGTCTACGGCCGCTGCCGGAGACACCGTACGATATGGCCGTCTGGAAGAAGATCAAGGTCCAGCGCGACTGCTACGTCGAGTTCGACCAGGCCTACTACTCCGTGCCGCACCGGCTGATCACGCAGGACGTGTGGGCCTGCGGCGGCATCCAGCAGGTACGCATCTACACCACCACCCACCAGTTGGTCGCCACCCACGAGCGCGCCCAGTCCCCCGGGGAGCGTTTGACCCATCTCGATCATCTGCCGCCCGACAAGGTGCCCGGGCTGATTCTGAACCGGGAGGACTGCCTGGCCAAGGCGATGGAGATTGGCCCGGCAACGCTGGAGGTGGTCCAGACGCTTCTAGACGACGACGTGGCCGACCGGCTGCCGACGGCGGGCCGGATCACGCGGCTATGCGAAACGTTCAGCGCGCAGCGGCTGGAAGCAGCTTGTCGTCGCGCCTTGCACTTCGACGATCCGGCCTACAGGACGATCAAGCGCATCCTGCGGCAGGGGCTGGAGGACGCGCCGCTGCCTGATCCGGTGTCGACGCCCGCAGCAACTACCTTCGCACGGCCCACCGACGAGTTGGTCGGCGGCCTGATAGACGGTGCGTCGTGGAACTGAAACACCAACTCGTCCCTTATCTGAAGCAGTTGCGCCTCTCCGGCGTCCTGGAGACGCTGGATGCCCGCAACCGCCAGGCTATCGACGGCAAGTGGTCCTACGTCGAGTTCCTCTCACGCCTGCTCGAAGACGAGGTGGAGCGTCGCGGACAGAAGCAGCTTCAGCTCCGCTTGCGTCGGGCGACACTCAACACGACCAAGACACTGGAGACCTTCGACTTCACCTTCAACCCCTCCATCAACCGCCAGCAGATCCTGGCCCTCGCCGCCTGCGACTACATCCGCGAGCATCGGAATCTGTTGGTATGCGGCCCGACGGGCGTGGGAAAGTCTCACGTCGCTCAGGCGTTGGGCCAGGAGGCGTGTCGGCAGGGATTCCAAGTCCTGTTGATCAATACCAACAAGATGCTCCAGCACCTCAACGGCGGCCGGGCCGACGGCTCCTGGGAGCGGCGGCTCAACACCTATCTCCGTCCCGATCTGCTCATCCTGGACGACTTCGGCCTCAAGCCGCTGCAGCCTCCCGCCCCGGAGGACTTGTATGATATTGTTAACGAGCGATACGAGCGCGGCAGCATCCTACTCACCAGCAATCGTGCTCCTTCCGAGTGGCCGGACCTGTTCCACGATCCACTCTTGGCCTCAGCGGGCCTCGACCGCCTCCTTCACCGGGCCGAGATGGTCATTCTGCGCGGAGACAGTTTCCGCGCTCAGGGTCGGAGGCGATTGGAACAGGAGGTGTTTCTGGAGCCACATTGACCGACGACGACTTTGCATCGTGTTGAAAAGTGAGTCTCGTTCGCTGCCGCTTCCCGGAGCTTGCTCTGGGCAGGCTCCGGGAGGGTGGTGCATTTGGCTGCACACCGGCGGTACATTTTCGGTGAACATGGGTGGCGCATTCTTGGTGAACATGCATGGCGCGTTTTTGGTGAACATCGGTGGTACATTTGCGTCCGGCTCTTGACAATAGCCTGGTCGGCTCCAGCGACGGGTTATGCGGCCTTGTCCTCTAACATGCAAGACCAGCATTCAACGCAAGCTCTGAGATGACTACCACGGCGCGACCGCGATTGCCCCGTGGCTCAGACATATCGGTTTGGATTCACTTTCAGAGTTGAAGGAACTTGGTCAGCCTCCCAATTTACTCAGAGCTTCCCCTGCTGCTGCGCCTACCTCGAGGGTATCACTTTGCAGAGCGTTCAGAAGAGCCCCTTGCGCTCTGGTATCACCCAGATTGCCCAAGGCCGTAGCTGCTAGAGAGCGCACATAGGGGTCGCTGTCACTCTGGAGAGTCGAGATTAGCGGTTCGACAGCCCGTAGGTCGCCTAACCGACCTAGTGACAAAGCGGCCTCTGCCCGTACAGCAGTGTCATTCTGATACTGCAAAGCACGGATTAGTGCATCGATATCCTCTTTTCTCTTTAGATCCATCACATCTAGGACTGTTAACATCGTGCATTTCCTTTCGGCTATCGCTTCCAGGTTTCCAGCAGTGGCATCACAGAAGGCTACGTGTGATAGTAGACCAAGACGTAATGTTTCTGAACTCCAACTGTCGTAGGCTCAGTTATCTCTTTATAGAAGAAGGACTGATCCCATCTTTGTTCATTGATTACTACGTCTTGCTGCTGAAGCCATCTCTTGAAGTTAGATACTATTACATCGAAAGGTTGACCGAGATAGCCGATTTGCTGAAAAGCTTCGTGGAATCTAGGCCTATCTATGCTTGCCTGTGCATGTACTTTTTGGAAATCGGTATTGCTCGCCTTCAGATCTTGTAATGCTTGACCTGCAAGTTGAGAATGCTTGTTCTTATTCGCTGTGCCTAGACTGCAAGTCATGAGGTAGATCCCTTTGATTTTGTTCGCCATTTCTTCTTCCTTATAGCTGTGATTATACTGTAGCTGTGTGCACAGCTCCCGCTACATGTTTTCCATCATATCGACCAGTTTTTGAGCTTCGGCGGCAGCAGCTGTGAAGGAATCGCGGGTGACTTGTCGGAGGGATCCCACACCACCAGGGTGACCTGGGCCAGGCAAGACGAGCCTTGCCTCTGACCACATCTCGCGCAGTTCAGATTCCTGAGCATTCGTCCCAGCAATGCGGTAGGCCTCTTTGAAGTCATCGAAGTCAAAGTCACCACATTCATCAAGATACTTGACTGCTTTCTTGAAGTTCTCTATCTTCCGCTTTGTGTCCTTGATTACGTTTTGCATTGTGTTCTCCTTTTTCTGATATGCTTTCGCGGCATGGCCGCATAACTAACCAATAGGCCGACGATTCTCCACCTAATTTCCTGATTTGGGGTGTTATATGGATACCTTTTGACCCAAACTCTCGCGCGTCATCTTAGACCGACGAGTTTCCATATACACTCCGATTTTGGTGTCTCAGGTCGAAACCGCGCCTGCAAAAAACGCCCACCTACACCGTGATCGTGTGGGCGGGCTCTGTGTTCCTGCAATGGGCACCTCCGAAGCGCTCCTGCTGCCTGGGCCAACGTGGTTACGTGTTCATATTCTATTGCAACTCCGCACAGATGTCAAGCCGGATTGCGGTCGCGCTGTGCCGAGGTTACCGGGTGTCGGCGAGCGCCCGCGTCGTTGGGCTGGACCCCAACAGCCGCGCCTAGAACTCAACGAAGTACCGGAAGTCTCGGGTGTCCTCGTCTTCCGAGGTGCGAAGGACGACCCACCGATGCGCGTCACCTGGCAGTGACCTTTCTTCGATCTTCCACTCGAGATTCTTCACGAAGAACGATGCCGCCCGCTCGATGCCCGGCAGGTTGTAATCGTCGAGGATGATGACCCCTCCCTTGCGCACCAGGTGCCCCAGGTAGTACAGGTCGAGGAAGACCGCGTCAAAACGATGATTGCCGTCGACGAAAGCCAGATCGAACTGCCGGCCTTCCTTGAGAAACTGGGGGAGGGCGGTACGAAAATCGGCTTTCGCATCACCGGCATCTATCGGGGTCGCGCCTTCCCGATCCAGGCTTTCGATGACGGCGCGGACCCGCTGCACTGCTGCATCACGAGCAGTTGTGTCTTGGGTGTTCATCAAATCTCTCTCAGGCGCTCGGCCGCGTTCCCTGCTTGGCTGGTCGTTGGCACGTCATCGAGCCGCCGCTTCGGTAGCTATTCTCAGCATCGCCGCTAGGCTGCGTTCACAATCTTCCTCGGTCGTCGCCCACGAGGACACGCTGATCCGCATCGCTGCCCGCCCCTGGCGGATGGTCCCACCACACCAACACGTCCCGTCCTGTTGAAGGCCCGCGATGACGCGACGTGTAACCTCGTCACTCCCGAATGACACGAGCACCTGGTTGAGCACGACGTCGTTCCAGATCTCGTACCCGGCACGCCGTAGGCCATTTGCGAGATACGCCGCGTGTTGGCACGAACAAACCCAAAGAAGCGTCCCCCGGCGGTCGCCAGGGTGGCTGGCGAGCCGATTTCGTCCAGCAGACGGAGAACCTCGTGGGGATCGGTCGGTTTCTCCGGCAACGGCTCATCCAGAAGCGCCAGGCGCTGCAGTGCCTCTGGGGTCGGCACTACCGAACGCGTGGCAAGGCCATCTCTGTATTGTGCCGCCCGTTGGGCGGCGTTCAGAAGAAGGTCTCTCATGTGCAATTCTCGTTACATATTCTATTGTAGCTCCGCGAGGGTGTCAAGCACGATTGCGGTCGTGCTGTGTCGAGGTTAGCGGGTGGCGGCGAGCGTCTCTCCCCAGCTATCGTGCCGGCGTCGCGGGTACACCAGCGCGCACGAGTCCCGCAATCGTCAACAAGGTCCGCACGGGTCTTAGCCGCGCATTTCAAGAAGCGAGCAGGGCGATCATTCGAGCCTGAGCGTCGTGCATCTCCTCAATCGCTGACTGTTTGGAAGGCCAGCGTGGCCAGGGTGACCCCGAGAGACGCAAGAACGTCGAGCACCAGCAGCCCCGGCAGGAAGGTGGCTTCCTCACTTTGTCCCATAGATGATGCCGATCTTGCCGACCATGAACGGCAGCTTCAGCGCAGGGGGGATGAAGTCCGACCCGCTGGTGTCCACGAACGCGACCTCGGCGATTCCCCAGCCTCTGATAGCCTCCAGCAGGTCGCCGATCTCGCCGTACAACCCTTTGAGCAGGAACAGGTCCTGGAAAGCGAAGTGCCCGCCCCTCTTGGTCACCCGCAGGGCTTCCCGGACAAGCTCGCGCTTGTCTTTGGCGTCGCGCACCTCGTGGAAGACGAAGTTGCTGACGGCCGCGTCAAACGAGCCGTCCTCGAACGGCAGGGCGGAGGCGCTGCCCCGCTGAAAGCCGGTCCTGTCGGCCACGCCTGCGGTCTCGGCGTTTCGCTCGCAGACTGCCCTCGAGTAGTCCCAGCCCTTGCCCCAGATGTCGATGCCGGTCACGTGGGCGTCAGGATGGCGCTCGGCCAGCGCGATGGTCAGCGGGCCGTTGCCGCACCCGATGTCGAGCGCCTTGCCTGCGCCGTCCCACCTGAGGCGCTCCAGCAGCAGCCTCCAAAGCTTGGCCTGGATGTCCCCGCCGCGCGGGGAGAAGGCGCGGTGGGCGTACACGAAGTAGACGCCGGTCAAGAGGCATAGTGCCGCCAGGATGACGAATCCCGGCCAGACGAGGGTCAGTCCGAGAAAGAGTGCTCCCATAAACAGCGGTATGGTTACGAGTTTGGCGGACACCCAGTTGCTATACTCTATGCTTGTGAATCGCTTGGCCATGTGTATCTCCTCGAACCGGTTCTCTGACGTATCTGAAATCACAGATAGCATCCCCGCCCGCGATTGTCTTCGTCCTTAGCAGCTTCAAGCCCGTCATGAATTCCGCCATGATGAAATCCCCTTCACACCCTATGGGGGCAATCTCGGGTACCCCCTGGTCTGTGTACCAATCGACCAGGCCACATCGCGTCACGTCGATGGCGATGTAGGCATCGGATTGGGGAAACTCGGTGGCCCATCCGTATGGCTCGTCCTCGCGCTCCCATACACTCACGAACAACTTCCTTAAGAGATCGCTCCTCGCCACGCGTGACATGATGAACTTCATAGCAGGATCGTTCCCATAATCCTCGCGCACCTTGTAAGCCGTGATCTGGCTCAACGTGTCGAGCGCCGCCTCCTGGCTCAGGGCAAACTCGTCAAGCAGCGCGCGATAGAGGGAGAGCATGAAAGGGGCGTTACGAAAGAACACGTCGCGGTTGTTCTTGTCCTCCAGGACCGGGAGGCGCGGCGCGAACGCGTCATACGCGCTTGCCATGGCCGCACAGCAACGCTCGTAATTCTCTGCGCCGAGCAGTTCCTCGATCTTGGGGCGACACAGCGTTTGGTACTCGATGACCTTTTCTTGGCCGAGCTCGTACACGCTCTTCTGCCCGCTCAGCCAGGCAATCCCCGAGGCCAGGGCCAGCGTGCCCACGGTCGCGCCTCCGATTGCTTTCAGGAATCTCCTTCGGCTCCAGCAACGCCCGAAACATTCGACGTCTTTGCTCATGAGAGGACCTCCCTGGACTAGACTTCCGCGATCGCGATGCAGTGGGTCTCGTTGATGTGTCCGAGTTTCGTCCCATCTTCAGCCGTGAGATAGGCGGCTTCCAGATCAGGCGGCTCATAGTGCGACAGCAGCTTGAACCCGCGCTCGGCGAGAAACCCCTCGATTGCGCCATCTTCGATGCCGAATACCCATCCCTCTTCCGCTCGGGCGACGGTTCCACGGACGCCTTTTTCGCCATAGAGCGTATTCTCGTATCGGAGCACCGAGGCGCGGACGTAGTCTAAGGCGACGATGCTCCCCTTCGCCGCGCTGCTGTGGATGAAGGCCAGCGTGCCGTCCACGGCCTCCGGCTCCAGGTACATCGTCACGCCTTCCCACAGGAAGAGCGTCTGTTGTCCCTCCTGATAGCCCGCCTCCGACAGCACGTCAGCGAGGCGCTGCTTGTTGAAGTCGATGGGCACGAAGACGAGTGTGTCGGGCAGCGCGGTCCCTTTCCGTTGGTATACCTCGCGTTTATACCGCTGTGTGGCGTCGATATCCAGTTCGAAGATCGTCGTGCTTCTGTTCCTGCCCTCAAAGCGCAGCGCCCGCGTGTCCATGCCGGCGCCGAGCAGCACGACCTGGGGGAAGCCGCGCGCCAGCGCGTCCACAAAGACCTCGTCGAGCAGTTGTGTCCTGGCCGTGACGTACTCGTATATGCCGCATGGAAACAGCTTGCGCATACACAGTTTTCTCAGGAGGGGGACGCTGAACAGGATCCGGGGCATGGGTGGTAGGAAGATCTCGGCCAGATAGTCAGGCCCGCGGAAGCGCTCGTCCTTTTCCCTGGTGGCACACGCCCGCGAAAAGCAGGTGTATCCGGCTGTGCTCGAGCCCTTGCGTTCAATCTTTCGTTCTGTCATTTCTGATCCATTCTGATCCATCGCTATTTCTGTGCTATGGCCGCGATCCAGTTCTTCTCGGGGAAGGTGTCGATCTCCACTGAGTGTATCCGGCCTCGATCAGGCACCGGCGGGTCTCCTCCGGCGTTTGAAGCTGAAAGTCGGCCAGGCGCGACCACGTGGCGTTTCGCTCCTCGAACCTCGCGTCCGCGTACGCCTCGTTGGCGATCAGGAGGGTGCCGCCCGGTTTCAGCACGCGCCGCACCTCTCGCAGGTCGTCCACCGGGCTGGGCCAGAAGACGCTCGTCTCGAAGGCCGTCGCCAGGTCGAACGTATCGTCGGCGAACGGCAGATCGGAGACGCTCCCGTGCCTGATCTCGACGCGGCCCTGCCCGATCGTCGCTCGATTGACCCGGCGGGCTGTGGGCAGCACGTCCTCGGCATAGTCCACGCCGTAGACCTTGCCACGGGGCGCCGTCCGGGCCAGGATCTTGACCGCCCCGCCTCCGCCGCATCCCACGTCGAGGATGGTGGCATCGGGCGCGATGGCGACGTGCTCCAGCCCCCAGCGCCAGACCTTCTCGTGTCCCCTGTTCATGCCCAGCCCGGCGAGTCCGGCCATCCACCCCGTCGGTTGGCGAAACTGTTTGAACATCGGAGTTAAACAAGACTTCGGAAATCTCAAAGGTATTCTCCCCCAGCAGTCTTGGCGTGATTTCAAGCTGACTTTGCCCTCGAAGCGCTCGACTGGAGACTTCCGAAGTCTTCCGTCACGGCCAGATAAGACTTCGGAAGTCTCAGACCTACTCTCCCCCAGCAGTCTTGGCGTGATTTCAAGCTGACTTTGCCCTCGAAACGCTCGACTGGAGATTTCCGAAGTCTTCCGTCACGGCCAGATAAGACTTCGGAAGTCTCAGACGTACTCTCCCCCAGCAGTCTTGGCGTGATTTCAAGCTGACATTGCCCTCGAAACGCTCGACTGGAGACTTCCGAAGTCTTCCGTCACGGCCAGATAAGACTTCGGAAGTCTCAAAAGTACTCTCCCCCAGCAGCTTTGAGGTGATTTCAAACTGACTTTGCCTCCGAAACGCTCGGCTGGAGACTTCCGAAGTCTTCCGCCACCCGTATGAACTTGGGCGGCCAGCCGTCGCGCAATGGATAGACATACGTCTCCCGGCCCTGCTTGTACCGGAAGTCGCACACCTCGGCCCCTTCGGCGATCGTCTTGTAGCGCACCAGCCCTCTGCCGAAAGCCCGGCTCACGACGTAGTCGCTCAGGCACATGTACGGTGCCAGTTCGTCCGCACCCTGGGCGTGGTAGAACTTGCAGATGCCGCATTCGGTGATGTCCAGCCCATAGTCGAACGTCTCGCCGTCACCGTCGACAAAGGTGCACACCCAATCGCCCGGGTACCGCCGCTCCTGCGATGCCGCGGCCGCGGCCCTCATCCGCTCGACGTATCCCTGGCCGTATTTGAGACTGCCCACCAGGCGGATCAGCCATTGAGGGCGGTCGGCCATCACCTCGTAGGTCTCGTAGATGATTCGTCCGGCCTGCTCGACGGTCTGCCCCAGCGACTTGAGCACATGGTACACAGCCAGGTAGTAGACGCCGTAGGCCAGCCATTCGGTGAATATATTGTCCTCGCCGCCGATGGTTGGAGCCTCCTGCGTCAGCGCTGCGTATTCCTGTCGAACTTCTTGGACGAGTGCTCTCGCGCGGCTTTGCCCAAAGCGAGCCGCAATCACCTTTTCCGTGCTGGCGTAGAAATCCGCGAGCGGGTCGGGGTCCCTGAGCAGCGCGTATCCCACGCCGCCGCCAACGATGGCAGTCCCGGCGGTCGCGGCGGAGAGCTTGAGAAAGCTCCTGCGGTTGATTTTCGTTTTCATCGCTCTCCTTGCATTCTTTGGTTGACGGCGACCAGTACCAGCCCCAGGTCGCGGACCTTGGCCAGGACGCCGTGCAGCGCGGCCTGATCCAGCGTGCCGGAGAGGACGGTCTCGCCGTCCGCTTCCTGGCGGATGCTCAGTCCTGTGAACCAGCCGGACCAGTCGGTGGACAGGTGCCCCTTAACCCGGATCTCGTAGCGTTGCTGTTTCATCTTGGTATCTCCCTCGATGGGCGTGCAGGATCTCGCCTCTTTCCGCATCAGTATAGCAGACGGAGGCGGGATTGTCGCCACGCGAAAGTGTCAATTTCGGATGGGAGGAGCCAATGACTCGAAAGTGTTATGCTTCGCCGGTGGGGAGCAATCCAAGCTCGCGGGCCCGCACGACGGCCTGCGTGCGACTTCTCACGTTGAGCTTGCTGTAGATACTGCTGGTGTGTCGCTTGACCGTGTTCAGTGCGATGACGAGCTTCTCAGCGATGTCCCTGTTGGAGAGGCCCTGGCTGATGAGGTGGAGGACGTCGATCTCGCGGGGGGTGAGGGGGTCCAGGAGTGTGGGCGTGTGAGGGTGTGGGGGTGTTTCTCCCATGCCCCCATACTCCCACACTCCGAATCCTTCAAGCAGCTTGTTCACGTATTCTGCATAGACGCCTCGCGCCGCCGCCTCGTGCAGTAGAGCCGCCATCGGCGCGTCTTCGTTCACATACACGCGCACGAAGCCCTCCGGCTCGGCCAGCGCCAGCGACCGCTCCAGCGCGGCCAGCGCGGCGGGCGTATGGCCCAGGCCGTGCAGGGCCAGCGCTTGAAGCGCGCAGACCTCGATGACGTGCAGGAAGGCACCGGCGGCCTCGGCCGGCGGCAGGAGCGGCTCCAGCGCGGCCAACGCCTCTTCCGCTTTCTCCTGGGCCAGGTAGGCCCGTGCCAGCGTCGTCTGCAGGGTATCGACGAAGGCGGCGGGCAGTTGTCCGCCGGATAGAAAGGCTGCCAGCGTCCCCTCCGCCCAGCGCACGGCCTTTTCGGGCTCTCCTGCCGCCAGGTTCAGGCGCGCCTGCTGTGTGGCCAACCGGAAGTTGACCAGGGAGTAGTCGCCCTCCATAGAAGCGAACTCGCGGGCTTTTTCCAGCACGTCCCAGGCACCCTCGACGTCTCCTCTGAGCTGTAGAAGGTGGGACTGGGCGGTGTAGGCCTCGTTCAGCGTCTGGACGATGCCCCACTCGCGGCACAGCGCCAGCGCCTCGCCCAGCAGGTCGCAGGCCTTCTCCAGGTCGTTCCACTCGATATGGACGCCGGCCAGTTCGACGTAGCCCGCCGCGGCCAGGGGAGCCTGTGCCACGCCCTGCGCTGCCAGATCGATCACCTGCTGGCAGGACTGGGCACATGCCCGCAGGCGGCCCTGGTGATATTGCGCCAGCGCCAGCCCTTCGATGGCCTGCGCTGCCAGGAAGACGTGGCCGTCCTCCAGCGCCAGGTCGCGGGCCTGGCTGCACACCCGGATCGCCGTTTCGATCTCGTTGTCCACGCTGTACATGAAGCCCTGCGCGATCATGTCGATGATATCCAGCAGGCGCGTCAACGCGTGGCGCAGCGCGTCGTTTTCCGGCGACGGCGGCAGGGTCTCCAGGGCATGGCGGCAATCCCCCAGGGCTTGCTGCGCGGCCTCGAGATGGCCGTTCATATACAGCGCCCAGGCGCGGTAAATCTGCAAGCGGGGGTGGGCGCGCAGCACGTCCTGTGGCAGTGCGTCCACCCAGCGCAGCAGTGCCGTCAGCCGGGCGTCGAGCAGGCTATCTCCGGCGGCACGCTCGGCTATCTGTGCAATGCGCTCGAAATCCCCCGCCGCCTGCGCGTGTTTGACCGCCTGTTCGAGGAGGCCGTTTTCCGCGTGCCACCGGCTGGCGCGGCGGTGCAGCTCGGAGCGCTGGTCCGGCGGCGTGGCCTGTCCCAATCGCTTGCGCAGCAGGTCGCCGAACAAGTGATGATATCGATACCAGAGTCGCTTGTCATCCAGGGGGATGAGGAAGAGATTGGACGATTCGAGGTGGTCTAGGACGTGCCGCGACTGAAGATCAGGGACTGGAGATGGGCTGCTACTGACCTCTGGCCCCCAGTCCCCGATTTCTCCGGCGACGGCGTCACACAGCGGCGCGCACAGCCGGTCGAGGATCGACGTTTGGAGCAGGAAGCGCTGTACCGGCCCTGGTTGTTGGCTCAAGACCTCTTCGACCAGGTATTCCAGGATGTACTGGTGGCCGCCGGTGAATGCCTCGACGAAGGCGTGTGCGTCCTCGCGCCCCTGCATCGACAGCGCCGCCAGGTGCAAGCCCGAGATCCAGCCCTCGGTGCGGGCCTCGAGCGCGGCGACGTCCTGTGGCTGCAAGTCCAATCCCATCACCCCGTTCAGGAACGCGACGACCTCCCCGGCCGTAAAGCGCAGGTCGTCGGCGCGCAGCTCGGTGAGCTGTCCGCGGGCGCGCAGCCGGGCGATGGGCAGCGACGGATCGGCGCGGGTGGCCAGACCCAAGTGGAACTGCTGCGGCAGGTGATCCAGCAGAAACGCGACGCCGTCGTGGATGGCTCCTGCGGTGATGAGGTGATAATCGTCCAGGACGAGCACGACGGGCTGCGAGAGCGCGGCGACCTCGTTGAGCAAGGGGGTGAGAATGGACCGGGTGGGGGGCGGCTGTGGCCCCTGGAGCATCGGCAGCACGGACTGGGCCAACTGCGGGTGGACCGTCTGGAGCGCGGCGACGACGTATGTCCAGAAGCGGGTGGGGGCGTTATCGTCCTCGTCGAGGGAGAGCCAACAGAATCGCAACCCGCAGGATTGCGGGCCGCTGCTTGCCGCCCACTCGGCGAGCAGCGTCGTCTTGCCGGAGCCGGCGGAGGCCGAGACGAGCGTCAGCCGGTGACCCTGGCGCAGTCCCTCGTCCAGCTGTTCGACCAGGTGGGGACGCTCCACCAGGTTGGGGCGCGGCGGCGGGATGTAGAGTTTGGTAGTCAGGAGCGGGGTGTCCATGGCCTCCCAATCTTACCACGTTTCTCTCAACTATCAAAAGGGATAGCCGGATATTTCGAAAGCCCGATCCTCAATCTCGATCTTGCCCGCCTGCAACATGACGATCTTTACGGAGAGTGGCTGGGGCATCTCGCCGCGGGGGGACTTTCGTTGAAAGCTCGTATTGATCCCTGTTGTCATCTTCTTCAACGCCCGCCGGATGACGAACAGGGGCGGGATATCAGTGTTCTACAGGCCGCTTGAACGTGGCCCTGTAGACCCGTGGCCGGATTTGCCATACCCCGAACGCAGGATGGGCCGAGAAACCCTCTGGGTTCAAGCATACGAGCTCCCACCCACGAGAGCCGTATGCTTCTAGAACCGCCTGCAATCCCACGAGGGGAGGCTTTTCGGCGTACTCGGCCACCCAGTCCTTGTGCTTTTTCCTGTCATACGTGATCCTGACCGTGCGATACTGCCAGTCTTTCTTGTGAAGCGCTTCAATCATTTGTTCATCGGTCTGCATCGTAGCGACCTCCCCTCCCCATTTGATGCTTGCCCCTCTCTCAGGTTCTATCTGACTTGTAGGCTATCTCGATGGTGCCGTTGGGTAGCCAATTCGATCTCAGGTATTCGAGGGACTGTCCTCGATCTGCACCGCCTACAGTTGTCGAGAGTATCTTCTGGCAGTAAACCGCAATGTCCTCAATGATCCGTTCGTAGCGGTAATACGCCAACCCGATTGGGTCGATCTCCGTCTGGCCATAACCCCGGTAGAACAGGGTTTCTTCTTCTTGTGGCGTGTGCCCGGCAAACCCCTGCGCCCCGCCGATGAACATCAAATCGCGCTCTTTGGGTGCCAGGATGGGATCGTCCCAATCGACGATGTAGAAGGCGTCGTTAGTATCGATCAGGATATTGCCTGCATGGACGTCAGAATGGCACACGACGCATTCTGGAGCTTGAGCTTGAAGCGCATGAACCAGCCGTTCAGCGCGCCGGACGAGATCGAGAACCTCGTCGCGCTTGACCTTCAGGAACGCCGCCAGTTCTACCGCAATGGGGTCATCAAGAGCGTCGTCCTCAACGCGCTCCAGGGACGTCCTTACGATTTCGCGCCACTGTGGAGAATAGGTCTCTTGCCGGATGCCTCTGATCAAGGCTGGAGGCACCTCAGCCGTGTGGATGCGTCGTAGGGCTGTGCCAAACTCGCTCCATTGGCGATCTGACAAGTCAACCTCATACCCATCGCGCCCCTCAACAAAAGGGTAAAGGATCACCTTGAAGGGCTCCAGACTTGCCCAGAGTTGCCCGGTCCTGGTTGTCTGGGGCGCTATGATCTGCTCGACGCCCTGGTCGCTGAGGAATCTGGGCAGCGCCACCGAGATTTTGTCAAACACGCCGCCTCTCAGCTTCAGGAAGTACGGCGTCCCATCGTCTGCAACGGCCCGGTAGACGGCAGTGTTCCAATCGGCCCCGAGAGGGAGAAAAGTGACCTGGACGCCGGGCAAGTCATATTCATCCTGCAAACACGCAATGATTACTTCGTCTTGGAGATCAGGTTTCTCAAGCATAGGTGTGGCTGCGTGTGCGCAGTGTATTGTAACTCTTCGTGGATGTCAAATGGGCGACGCCATCGTTGGGCCACTCGTTGGGATAGGCCACGTTCTTGAGCGCATCCCACGTGAGTTACGGGGCGCTTTCCGGCGCGTATTCACCGCGGAAGAAGGCCCACTCCTCGCACTCGCTGCCGTTGGGAAAGACGCAGTATCCCACCTGGCCTCCCTCCCCCGTGCGGATCTCCAACCGGCCGCCCTGCTCCTCGCAATAGACGGACGCCGGGTTGGCTATACCGGCCTCTGGCTCTGTTTCGAGCGTCAACACGGTCTCGCCGTCCACGTTCGCGATCTGTAGTTTGTTGTCTGTGACCTGATACGAAGCGGCGCTCCCCAGGGCAGCCAGATATTGGGTTTCCTGCTCGTTCACCGCGGGCTCACAGGCCATCATGGTAGAGACAACCGGACCGATCGTCAGGCTGTTGCCCTCGACCTCGTAGGTCGCAAAGTAGGTGTTGCAGCCAGCGCTGCCACCGACCTGTCCGTCCTTGAACTCGATTGTGATCTCGGCGTACGGCAACACGTCTGCCGCTTCGCCCTGACCGTTCACGTAGGAATCCAGCTTCCAGCGCGTTCCTTCCAGCTCTGCCGCCGCCTCTATAGCGGCAGTCTCGGGGGTGCGCGTTGCGACCTCGGCTGCCACTTCAGTCGGATGCTGTCTATCCGCGCCTTGCGCACATCCGGCCATGCTCACGCTGACTAGCAGCAGGGCCATCAGTAGATTGAGTTTGATCGAGTGATGCATGTGTTGATCTCCTTCCGGTTATGGTGCTGGTGGAGCATCGACGGCGATCTGTCACCAGCGCTTTATTGACTCTCCACCACTAAGACGCGCCGCGTTGGAAAAAGTTCCGCTCACTATTCCGCCGGTCCAGAGACAGAAGACCCGCCTACACCTCAACGGCGGGCGGGCTCTGTGTTCCTCCAATAGGCAGCGCTTCTCCACCTACTGGGTGTCGCGTTGCCTTTTTCTGGTGAAAAGGTGTGCCAAAGCGCCGCCTGCCAGAGAAGAAACCAGGCAAAGGCCTATGCTTATCAAGTATGCCCCCCAATCACCAGTGGTCTCGCTGCCAGGCATGGTCCAGTCCGCTTTCTGGCACACCAACGTGTCGCTCGTGTAGCAAGGCTGTTGCCACGGCGGTGGTACCAGTGCACGCATCCAGAGCTCCTCGACAATCGCCGGTCTGAGCGGATCGTCTATCTCCTGCCCGGTCAGTGGTACGATCATGCTGAAGATGTAGGCGACTTCCGCGCCGAGCCTGGTGAACAGCCCGAAGCTGATTGCAAAGGACACCACTCCGATGACGACAACCTCTGCCGCCCTGGCGATCCTGCTTCGGCGGCCCAACTTCCTGATCGGCGGGATTAGCACCACCAGCGATACCAGCGCGCCGATCAGCGCCAGGGCCAGGATACCGATGGCTACACCGAGAACATCAGACATGACATCCTCCTGCGGAAGCTGTGGGAACGCGTTCATCGTTCCCCTCTCGATGGGCTCGTTAGCTCGGACTATCGCTGAGATCGGCGATGGTCCGTGCCATCAGGGAGACAGCCTGACCCAGCGTTTCAGCGTCGAAGGCCAGCCTTGCCCCCGCCGCCTCATAAAGTTGGGACAGGGGCACCGTGCAGCCCAACGACAGCGCCCTCCGATAGCGTGTCACGGCATCGGCTTGACCATCCAAAGCGTTGCGCCATACCTGCACGGCCCCCAGTTGGGCGATCGCGTACTCTATCCCGGAAAGGGGCCAGCAGAAGAAATGGGGGATAGCCTGCCAGCCGATCATCAGTTCATCGTCCAGTCCGCTCCAGTCCACGCCAGGCATGAAGCGCCGCCACGTCTCGGCCCACTTCGCCCCACCGGTTGCGGCGTCGGTGGCAGCCCTGGGATTCGTGTAGACCCAATGCTCGAAGGCGTCCATCGCGGCGACGTAGGGCCACGAGACGATCATGCAATCCTCCAGGTGCTTGATGCGGGCGCGCGCTGCGTCTTCCTCGCTGTAGAACGCACCCGGACCAGCGGCCAGGTATGGCGCCGCGAGCAGCTCCATCGCCATGGATGCGACCTCGAGAAACTCCCGGGGTACGTCCAACTGCTGGTGGTAGGGCAGATTGGCCATTTCGAAGGCGTGGAAGGCGTGCCCGGCTTCGTGGAGCAGCATGGTGACGTCGCGTTGCCAGCCGATGGCGTTCATAAAGATGAACGCCTTGCGCGCCAGGGGGTAGGTCATGCACCAGCCGTGAGGCGCTTTGTTCTTCCGGTTGCCCAAGTCGAGCAGTCGCTCCTGGCGCATGACGTCGAAGTACCTGCCTAACTGGGGATCGACGTGGTGGAAGATGGCGGCGGTCTTGCTCTCCAGTTCTTCCACGTCGCTGAAGGGGCGGAGGGGTGGTCTGTTCAGGGGATCGACCTCCAGGTCCCAGGGACGCAGCGACGCCATGCCCAGATCTCGACGGTATCGCCCGTAGATGTGACCGGCGGCCGGCGTCGCCTCTGTCTCGATGGCATGGTGAAAACGCAGGCAGTCCTCGGGTGTGTAGTCGAAGCGGTGCATTTGCTGCCAGCGGAAGGCGCGGTAGTCTTCGAAGCCAGCGTTACGGGCCATTTGATGCCGCAGAGTCACCAGCCTGGTCCACAGGGCGCTGATGGCCTCCCGGTCGCCCAACTGGCGTTGCACGCGCAGTCGCCAGGCTCGCTCGCGAGTGGTCCGGTCGGGATCCTCCAGCCTGGTCTCAAGCTGGTACAGGGTGACGTTCTCTCCTTCCCACTCCGCAGTCTGCGCGCCGAGGATCTTGTTGTAGGCATTGATCAGATTCTGCTCTTCCGACGCCAGGGATAGGTTTTCCTCGCAGTACAGGTCCGCTTCCGCCCGCATGTAGCGCATGGGGATCTCGAAACCCGGCGGTGGGACCAAATCGCTGTCCAGCAAGTGCTGCTTGATCCTCTGATCGGCAGCCAGCGCCGGTGTGTAGACCTCCTCCCGGAAGGTGTTCAGGCGCGCCTCAGCCTCGGCATCGGAGGTGTCCACCGAGGCTGCGACTTGCAGACGGGCCACCGTCTCTTCCAACGACGAGAGCAGGTGAGACCAGTCGGCCAGCCATTCTTCCAGGTTTTCGGCGGTGAGGGGGCGTTCCGCCAGCTCACACATGTGTGGCTCAATCTGCGGCCAGGTTCGGGTACTGAACTCAAGTGTGGTCTCGGGGATTTCGATATGCATGACGTTCTCTGTTCCCTCATCCCTCGCGACGGCGCAGCGGACAGGCCGTCATCGCTGAGGCCCTGGTGTTGGGGTACATTGCCAGAGCAGCGAAAGGCCCGCCTACATCGTGATGATGGTGTAGGCGGGCTGTGTGTTTCTGCAATGCTCACCTCCAAGGCGCTCTCGCTGTCCGGGCCAACGTGGTTGTGTGGATATAGTGTATTGCAGTTCTACGTGGACGTCAAGCGCGATTGAGGTACTAGTCCAGCACGATTGCCTCTTCGCAGCAGTCGTCTGCCGATGTCCGGAACTCCACGAGCTGGTAGCTGAGATTCGGGTTGAGTTGCTTGGCCATGGCCGCCATGAACGGGATGGAGCTGGCACGGCAACTGGTCTTGATGGCCTCAGCGTCCATCCCCAGCGCCTGGGCTGCCTCGAACACGGGACACCTGGCGATCTTGAGCACAACCCTCTGAGGGCTTTCTTCGATCACCTCGCTGAGGATACCGAAGCCCTGCTCGATGGCGCTTCGGAGCAGAGGGTGCGCTGTTTGGGCGTCGAACTCTCCATTGCCAACCTGCGCTTGTAACATCCTGCCCTGCGCAGCGCCCATCGCCTCACACATCATGGTATCCATGGCGAGGGCCTGTTCCATTCCGATTCCCTGCGCGACCGTGTTGATGTATGCGTGTAGCAGGGTCAATGCGGTCTTGGCACCGTTGAAGGTGTCTTCGACTGCCACTGGTGCTACTCCTTTCTTCAGATGTCTTTGCATGCCATTCCACCCTGGTGCGGACGATGCTCTATGCTCTCGTTTCACCTCCTTTCCGCGCCGCCTCGCTGGACGGCCCCTGCCTTTCTGTAACCCGCCACTATCTATCGAGCGTGATATGCGCCACCCAACGCAACCTCCGGCTCGTGTAGGTAACCCTGTACTTCCTCGTAGAACCTCCCAACGTGCAAGCCATCTATGAGTGCGTGGTGTGCCTGCACGTTCAACGGCATCATTAAGCGCTCACCATCCTCGAAGAACCTCCCCCACGCAAACCGTGGCACGGAATCCGCCGGGTTCAAGTCAATTGGGTGCATGATGCTGGTGAACGACACCCAGGGTATCGCGGTCATGTACAACAAGTCGTCCTGCCCCGGTTCGTCCTCGATCGTGGGATGCGCCTTCACGTGGGCTATCCGCTCCGCCGCTCTCGCCGCAAACAGCGAGAAGTCCTCGTCATATTCAACCGTGCAGAAGCTGAACAGATCAGCATCCGTGAGAACCGTTGTGGATGGATGTACGATCTCGTGCTCCACCACCCCCTTCCCTCGAATGCGATACCGGAACTCGGGAATGGCGTTCGCCGCTCGTGCGAGCACGTACGCCGTCGCCACGGTGAACGAGATGCCGCGCTGCTTGACGAAGGGATAGAACGACGTCAGGTCTACGTTCGCACCCAGGTTGAAGTGTGGATAGCCGAAGGTGCTAAACAGCCTGAAGTGCTCGCGCCGTGGCCAGGTGTCCAGGTTGATGTGACGCATGGTTTATCTCCAGATTGACCCACAGGACCCCACTGCTTTCACTGTGCTGCCAAACCGGCCGCGCCGGCCGCTACGCCAGCAAGACCGACTCCGGTCGCTGCCGACGCCCCACCGAGAGTCAAGGCGCAAACGCTGCAGAATACCTTCCAGTTCCATTTCAAGAGTTCCCATTCCTCGAAGGCATCTGGCTGCTCGCATATGCGGAAGACGCGCCTGGCGATAGGTTCGATCTCAAACGGGCCCGCGAACTCGGCTCCTGTGAAGACCGTTCTCACGCTCTTGTCGACATAGGGCCAGAAGTGCCGGTATTTCTCGGCGGGTACTTTCCATTCCGCAATGAATCGGTCGAGTCCAAGTTCTTTGGCGATTGCATCGCCATTGGCCTCGAACGAGAAGTCCTGAAGCTCGTCCTTGGCGAAATCTGCAACAGCCGCAGAGATCCCCGACCGATCGAGTGTACGGCATAGCTCTAGAAAATCCTCTTCGACAACGTGGAGGGCAGCCTGGTATGCGGGGCCATGAACAGCGAAAAGGCGGCGCAAGTGGACGGTGCTTTCTACCGCTCTTGTCGTCGTCGCTACAAATACCGGAGTAATCGCCTTCGAAAGACCTTGAGCGATTTCTGCCGCCCTACCTGACGAGAGATCTTGCAGATTCATTTGTCATTCCTCCTTGGTTGGCCTGCTGATACCTGAAACCGGCCGCACTTACGCGAGACACCCTGCCTTTATCTCATAGTACAGTCACCCCCTTTCCGGCCGCCAAGCGGAGTTCCGTCCAGACACGCCATTCCCGATCCGAATCCTGGCCGAGCAATAACGCGAAAAGCCCGCCACACCTTGAGGTGGGCGGGCTGTGTGTGTTATGACGTGTACCTCCAAGGCGCTCTTGCTACCTCGGCTGGCTCGCTCTTGTGTATACTGTACTATACCAGTGCGCGGATGTCAAGCGGAAGTGGGCCACCTTTCAAAAGAAAGCTACACGCGGCCGATAAGGATTGCTCTCTTCAGGCGGAATCACGTGGTACTCTCCCCTCAACACGCGGCGTACCAGCCATTCACACCACGGCTCAAATGGCTCACCAAAAGCCTCCATCTCTTCCAGAGAGAAGTACCTCGCTTCATCTGTCTCGACGCCACCATCCGACACGGGTGTGCCGCTGACGTGCTGGCACAGGAATATGATACCTACCCAGCCTTCCCCGCGCAGGTTCTGAATGCCAAGCAACCCTTCGATGTGGGCTGTCACTCCGCCCTCCTCCACCGTCTCGCGCAATGCTGCGCTATCTGGTGACTCCCCGGGATCTACCAATCCCCAGGGGATGCTCCATTGCCCTTCGAGGGGATGCCCCTTGGCCTGACGCACAAACAGAGCCTGTTCCCCCTGCAGGACTACTGCGCCCACACACACCACGACTCGGGGTGGCCAATTCGACGGACTCGCATTTTGATCAGTCATAGATCTCACCGCAACAACACACGCAGCCCGCCACACCTTTGAGGTGGCGGGCTGCGTGTGTTTGCGACGTATACCTCCAAGGCGCTCTTGCGGCCTCGGCTGGCTTGTTTGCGTGTGCGTATTGTACTGTTGTTGTGTGCGCGCGTCAAACCGGGGTGCGGCGGGCTGGCTGGCAGGCGGCAGTCGCCACGACCCGTCGTGCGTCAGCCGGTATCGCCTGCGATGGTCCACCACTGCACGTCATCTACGCCACGAGCCAGTTGATACGCAGCGACCTCAACCCGCATCAGTGCACAAACCGGTGAGTTGGCGAACGCCGCCAGTTCCGGATGGCGCGACACGAGCATCTGGAGGGCCTCCTCTCTCGCGGCGCCCTCCAACTCCCGAGCCTCGCCGATGGCGGTCACCACCACAGGTGATCCCTGGCTAGAGTCTCGATTAGGTCTGGCGTCTATCAGCAGCGCCACGCGCCCGTTGCGCTCGATGTTCCAGTACTTGGTCGTGCCGCGATAGGTTCCGAACACCAGGGCTCGCAGATCGCTGGTTGGCGCGATGGCCATCAAGCTGGCGTGGGGTTGGCCATCCCCCTCAGTCGCGAGAACGGCGAAGCGGCGGGACGCGAGCACCGCTCGCACGACCTTTTTGACGCCTGGTTTGACACCTGGTCGATCACCCATAGCTACGCCGGGGACCCGATCTGCCGGCCTTTCCAGTAGCCGACCGTGAACAGCGTGAGCAACACGGCCTGAATGGCCAGGGGCGGGATCATCACCATGCCGACGTATCCCACGGCGACGGGGAAAGCCGTGATGAGAGAGCGCAGCCTTGGGCCATGATGCTGCCGGCCAGAGAAGGATCGTTCTGTCTCAGCCATCATAGGGCCCCAGGAAATGCTCGCCATCGAAGTGAATGAGATGCGTGCTTGCTTCCCGGACCCACACCTCTGTTTCCCAGGAGATCTCGCCAATGTACTTTGCCATATCGCTGCGAGTTAGGAAGGCTGTAACATAAACCAGTCCAGGCCGCGCATCTCCGAAAAGAGCCGCTAATTCCTCGCGCCGTTTAGGGTTGACCGGGCCATGGCTCGTAACCGCCTCAACGAGAACCAGCCAGTCTTTCTCGACGTGATGAATCACCACGTCAGGCATTTTGCCGTGGACATCCACCGCGACGCCGAGGGCTCGGATCGCTTCCTCATCGAAGTACCGCCACTTGTCGCCCGTATCGCCCACGTATATGACATAACCGCCAGGGACGAACCTGGGAGCGAATTCATCAATGATGGCCTTTACCAGTTTGCTATGGTCGCCGGGTGTCAGATAGAACTCCTTTCCTTCCGCAAGAGTCACCGGGACCATCTTCAACTGACGCGCCCTTGCGTACCGTTGCTTCAGCGTGTCCACCGATCTCAAGTAGGCTCTCAGGCCATCCGCCCACGCTGGTGTACCATAGGTTCTGAGCAAGCGGAGCGCCGTCGGCTCAATCTGATAGCAGAACTTGGGGCTGTTGACCGGTCTGCTCGGGTCGTCTGGATTAGGCACGGCCAGACCTGCGTCAACGAACTGATGCATCGTGTGCCTTCTGAAAGTCTCCCGGGTGTTCGGCGCGTACTGTCTGCCGTAGTGATCCCGGCAGAAATCCATGATGGGCGTAATACCCATCAAGGGGTGTCTTGCCTCCCGCCACGGCATTTCCGGTTTCAGACCGAGAAGCGCCAACAGTGTGAGGGCAGAACGCTCATTCTGTTGACCTCTTGGGAGGCCAAGAGCCTTCAGAACCCCCAACGCCTCATCGGTCTTCTGCTTTGCAGCCACCGGATTGGGTGATTGGATATCTGCCATACGACGGATCTCCCTTTCCAACGACTCGTCAACTTCCCTTTGAGACGGAAAACCACCCTCGACATGTGTTCCAAGGGCCTCCAGAACCTCTCGACCTGGATACCGTAGCATTCTCAGGTCAGTTGCGTTGACTTGTGTGTGGCCATTGAACTGCCGGAAGTAGCTATCCACTAAGGTCGAATTCAGGAACACTGCGAGACCTCTTGCCAGTTCCCTGGATAGCCCGGCATTGCCACGGTGATAAACATTTAGATGGTTCTCGAAACCCACAAATGGCGACGTAATCTGTGTGGGATCGTAGATAGCAGCCACAACGCGGCGCGGTTCTTCCTTGGCCGAGAAGCGCCTTACGACAACATAATCCCCAGCGGGCAGCAGAAGCGATTCTGTCTGCGAGGTCAACGCAATCGCATTTGGCTTTCGGCTACCAGGCTTGGGCCATTGGATGAACCCATCTTGAAAATGGGTGGGGTAGATAAGCGGCACCGTGTCGTCGCCGGGATCGGCTCTCAAGAAATCTCTGGCCCGAAAATCAACGACACGCCCTGTAGAAACAGCGATCTCGAGATCATCCAGAGAGTGCCTGAAGACGCTTAGCCGGTCTAGTACGAACTGATCCCTGTCGCTGGCAGCGATGTGGACGATGAGGTCAGGGTCATCAGGGCTCACAACCTGTCCATAGTCCACCTCGCGGAGGGTCATGTTCTCTTTGGCCGGGCCGTGGCTGGCAGAAATGAGAACCTTTTCCCTTTCACCCCCCTTAACCGCGTGGAAGATGATGTTTTCCTGTAGGACGTCAGCATCTTTGAACGCTTCCTCCCTTGACTCAAAGATGTGAATGCGCCGCAGCGTCATTGCCCCTAGGAACAACTTGCGGAAGGGTCTGAAGTAGGGGCCGTTACAAAAACTGCGAGGCGTGATGGCGACCAACTCTCCGCCTGGTTCCAGCAAGTCGGCTACAATCGCTAGGAAAGCCGAGTACAGATTGCTGGTTTCTATGCCAATGCTACTCAACAGCAGCCGATGTCGTGAGTCACTTCTGATCTTCTTGTACGGAGGATTGAGAATCGCTCGATTGAACGAATAGCGTTCGACGGGGAACAATCCTCCTCTCAACATCTCGACTCCTGCAAGGATGAAGTCTTCCTCCAAGACCTTCCCGGCGAATTCCCCCCCACATTCGTGACATACCTCTTGGCACTCGACCAGTACAGAATGCAGGTAGTCAGCCAGCAGCGGTTCCAGCTCATAAGCTATCACCGAGAAGATACGCGGGCGATCATCACGTTGACAGACCTCCTCCACAAATGCTGCTGTCAGAGTGCCCACACCTGCTCCCGCATCTAGGAGGCGAATCTCCGGCGATGGATTCCCGAAAAACGAGGCCATGAAGCGGGCGACAGAGGGCGGCGTGAAGAACTGCCCCATTCCTGACCGATGTTCCGAATCCAGGCTGTGGCATGCATCGATGCGGTAGAGATCTGCACGGTCCGCAAGGCCCACCACCGCCTCCGAATCTGAGGTCGAATTGATTCTATACTGGCCCAGTGTTTCCATGCTCACAATTATATCCAGACACATCCGGGAAGGGAAGTGTCCGTTCTAGCCCAGAGATGACCTTGATCTGGTGACCAGCCGCGTGGCCCACGTCGACCATGGCCTGATGTTGGCGCGTACATAGTGCCAGGCACCACGGAGCACCTGGCTGACGTTGACCCCCTATCCTACACGAGGAACTGCCTCAGGTATCGCGCGCTCTGGCGCAGGGCATTCTGGCGGCTCTCCAGCGTCCCCTCGTAGGCCCGATCCTCCACCTCGATGCACACCGGCCCTTCGTACCCCACGTCGCTCAGCACGGAGAAGAACTGCCCCCAATTCACGTCGCCCAGGCCGGGCAGCTTCGGCGTGTGGAACTCCAGCGGTGCGGCCAGGATGCCCACCTCGTCCAGCCGGCCCTGATCGACGCGCGCGTCCTTGGCGTGAACGTGGAAGATACGAGCGGCAAACTCCCGGATCGGCTTCGTGTAGTCGATGCGCTGCCAGACCAGGTGAGAGGGATCGTAGTTGAGGCCCAGGCTCTCGCTCGGGATCTCCTCGAACATGCGCCGCCAGATGGCGGGGCAGTGGGCCAGGTTCTTGCCGCCCGGCCACTCGTCGCCCGTGAACAGCATCGGGCAGTTCTCGATGCCGATACGGACGCCGTGATCCTCGGCAAACGTGACCAGCGGGGGCCACACCTCGCGGAACCGGGGCCAATTGTCGTCGACCGAGCGCGTCCAGTCGCGGCCGATGAAGGTGTTGACCAGGTTCACGCCCAAGAGCGCCGTTGCCTCGATCACCCGCTTGATGTGGTCGACGTAGACCGCCGCTTCGTCGGGGTCCGGTGCGAGCGGGTTGGGGTAGTATCCCAGCCCGCTGATCTCGACGCCTGCCTCGCCCATCAGGTCGTTCACCCGGTCGGCATCGGCCTGCGTGAACCCCGCCACGTCGACGTGCGTGACGCCCGCGTAGCGTCGCTCGGCCTTGCCCCTGGGCCAGCACATCAGCTCCACGCAGGAGAACCCTTCCTCAGAAGCAAACTGCACGACCTCCTCGAGCGACAGGTCCGGCAGAATCGCGCTCACGAATCCCAGCTTCATGGTGTACCTCCCTGAACTATAGCTCTATCCACCGCCCCTCGCGGTGGCTCTTGAGGATCGCCTCGCAGAGCAGTATCTCGCGATGGCCGTCCTCGAACGTCGGGAACGGCGGCGGAGCGGCGAAATCGCCTGCCTGGATGTAGTCGTAGAACGCGCGGAAGCATTGCTTGAACGTATCGGGGAAACCCTCGTTGTGCCCGCCGGGATAGTTGATGAACCCCCGCGCGTAGTCCGAGACGAGGGCGGGATCGCGCATCAGGCTCTCGTTGGCCTCGTCGCGGTGCCCGATCCAGAGTTCGTTGGGCTGCTCGCTGCACCAGGCCAGCGCGCGCTTCGAGCCCGCGATCTCGTACCGCAGGCAGTTCTTGCGCCCCGCCGTCACCTGGCTGACCCATAGACACCCGTGAGCGCCGCCCTTGAAGCGCAGCATCGCACAGCCATAGTCCTCCGTCGTGATGTCGATCGGCTCCGTGCCAACGGACTTCTCCTCCTTGCCTTTGAACGTCTCCACCTCGCCCTTGGGTCGCTGCCGCACGGGGTGGACGGTCCTCAGGTCGGCACACACCGCCTCGACCTCCAGCCCGGTGATGGCCTGCAGCAGGTCGAGCCAGTGGGTGCCGATGTCGGCGACCACGCGCAGTTCCCCGCCCTCGCTGGCCAGCACGCGCCAGTTGTAGTCGGTGGGGTACAAGAGCCAATCCTGCACGTAGCTGCCGCAGATCGAATAGACCTCGCCCAGGTCGCCGCGCGCGACGATGTCGCGGGACTCGAGGCAGAGCGGGTAGAAGCGGAGGTTGTAGTTCACGCCCGCCACCAGGCCCGTCTGACCGGCCAGTCTGACCAGCGCCGCCGATTCCTCCGCGTTCATCGCCAGCGGCTTCTCGCAGAGCACGTGCTTGCCTGCCTGGAGCGCCTCACTGGCCTCCTGGTAGTGCAGGCGGTTGGGCGTGGTGACGTGCACCACCTGGACCTGCTCGTCGGCCAGGAGCTGCTCCAGGCTACCGTACGCCCTGGGGATGCCCATCCGTTCTGCGGCCTGGCGGGATTTCTCCGCCGACGATCCCAGGACGCCGACGACGTTCACGCCGAGCCGCTTCAGGGCCTCCACGTGGACCGGGCCGATGAAGCCCGTGCCGATGACGGCTGCACCGATGTTGTACATAGCAGACCTCCCTCCTATCTCTGTCGGTCACTCGTTGGCTTGCCCAATGGGTAGGGTGCGAAGAAGAAAAAGGCGGCGATGCAGGCTAGCCCGGCGATCGGGCCGACGACGATCACGCCATACTTCCAGGTCAGCAGCAAGGCCAGGATGCTGCCTGCCAGGCTGCCCACGAATTGGTTGATCAGTCCCTGGACGGCGAAGTACATGCCGGCGCGATCCTTGCCGGTCTCGGCGGCTTCGGTGGCGGCGATCTGGGCCGGGAAGGCGGTGGGAATGGTGAAGAACACGCCGACGGAGAAACTGCCGATCACGCCATAGATGATGCCCAACGCCATCGGGGGTATCGGCAGGTTCAGGCGCGTCCAGGCCAGGGGGTAGAGCAGCATCACGGCTGCAAAGATCAGGAGCGCTAGCCGGAAGCTCCACTTCGCGCCCTTCTTTCGATTGAGCCGGTTGAAGATGATCAACGTGATCGGGACAGGTGCGAACACGGCCGCATTCATCATCCCCAACTGTGAATCACTCAGGCCCATCATATCGGCGGCCATAAACGCGACCCCGCCCAGGAAGAACTGCAACCCGAAGAAGAAGGTAGCCACCGCCAGCATATAGATGCGGAAGGTGCGGTTGCCAAGCGTCAACTTGACGCTCTCCCACAGCGGCACATCGCCCTCAGATGACGCCCGGCTCTGTTGGGGCGAACCCACCTGTTTGCCTGCAGAAGGCTCCTCCTTGATGACCAGCAGCGGGCCGATGAAGGAGAGGGCCGAAGGGAGCAAGAGCAGGGCGGTCGCCTGGATGCCGAACTGGTCGAACAGGATCGGCGCGACAACAAAGGTGAGGACGTAGCCCGCTGTGCTGAACAAGGTGTTCCAACTGGCGACGCGCACGCGCGAGTGCTCGTCGGAGACCAGTTCCGAGAGGGCCGCCAGGTAGGGGACGATGATCAAGGTGTAGAAGAAGAAGAACAGCGAGCTCATCACGGCGACGTAGAGCCCGTTGCCCCAGTGCCCGTCCGGGCCGAGGCTCTCGCCGGTGAGAGGCGGGTACCACAGCAGGGCGAAGGTGATCACCATAGGGATGAAGCCGATTGCCATCAGCGGGCGGCGGCGGCCCCACCGGCTGCGCATGTTGTCGGTCCAGGTGGCGATGGGGATGTCCACAACGCCATCCAGGATGCGGGCGACGAGCATGGTGGCCGCGTAACCGGCCGCCGGGGCGAAGATGACGGCTCCCGCCGCCAGACGCTCCTGCGCCGGACGGTAGAAATAGAGCAGATAGGTCAGCATGACCTGGTAGAGGAATCCGGGGCCAAAGCCCCCGATGGCGTAGATGGGTTCCTGCCACTTCTTGAGCTGTCTCACAACAGGTACTCCTTTCGCGTTCAGTTTTGTAGCCGCGATTTCCAAATCGCGTACATTGTGCCACGGGAATTGCCGTTTCGCGTTTCAAGTTTCACGTTCTACTCCAGGCTCGAAGAACGACTTAACCATTTGCGCGACCGAAGGATCGCCCGCTACACCGGGTTGCGCCGCGCCAACCATGCCGATCATCATCGTCAGCCGCTCACATTCGGCCACGATGGCCGCCGGGTTGAGGTCGCGGGGACGGTCGCCGGCCATGCGTTCGAAGTTCCCAGAGTATATCTTCTCCAGTACCGGGCGAGGAAGGGCAATCCCCCGCAATGGGGGCTCCTGTTCCCCGAACAGGAAACCACCGCCTGCAGGCAGCCCGAACTCCCCCTCCTTTTCCAGGAAGGTGCGGACTAACTCGACCCGTGACCGGCTCTCGTCCGCCTCGATGCCCTGTCCGGGTGCGACCAGCAGCGCCTTGGCCCCGATGTCGGTGCCGTACACGATCCGATCCTGGTATTTCAGGAAGAACGCTCGCGCGGCGTCAGGCGCGGCGGAGAAGTTGTAGTACATCTCGATGCCGGGCGTCAGGTCTACACACACGTTGGGGAAGCGGTCGAGGATATCCGCCAAGCGGGGAAGCTGAGCCGAGAGGAAGAAGAAGTGGGCGAAAACCACCTTGAGATCGGGATGCCGCTCCAGCACGTTGAGCACCTCGGCGTACTGGGCCTCGTTGTCGATGAAGCTGCCGTCACCGTAGAACCAGCCTTGCTCGCGCGCCCAGTCTGGTATGCGGGCCCGGTCCCAGAATTCCTCGGGGTCGTTGACGTGAAAGATGACCGGCGTGCCCCGTTCGGCCAGCCGCGCCCAGTAGGGCGCGTAGACCTCGCTGTCAAAGGGCGGGATGGGGAGCATCTTCCGCATCTCCGGTTTCCCCTCGATCATCTTCACCCCGTCGCATCCCAGGTTCAACAGCGTGTCCACGTAGTCGGCAAAGACGGCGCCCGCCTGCTCCGGGGCGATGAACAGGGCCGAGATGTCCATGCCGCCAAAGACGTAGACGCGGTCTGGGAAATGGGCCTTCAGGTGCAGCGCGTCGGGAACCAGGCTCAGCCGGGTCTGGTGTGGCGTGCAAACGACGTTCAGCCGGTCCACGCACAGGTTGTCCAGAATGTCCATCAATCCGGGCATGAAGGAAGGGTGGCCGTAGTGAATGTGGCTGTCCAGCACTGGAAGTTGGGCGAACTCTGAGCAGTTCAATTGTCACTCCTGTGTTGACTGTTGTGTGTATGTATTCTATTGTACGTCTGCGTCGATGTCAAGCAGGATTGCGGTCGCGCTCTGATAGCGTCTGGGGAAGGTCAGCCACCGATGCGACGACAGGTCACCGCCGGGCGCGACCGGTCAACCGCGCACGAATCCCGCCCAGGAGGCGTACGCCTCAATCGGCCACAATGGCGCTCCCTGGCGGTGCATCTCGATCAGGTTAATCGCATCGGCGGAGCGCAGCCGCAGCCCTTCCATCTCCTCGGGGCGAAACCACCGCGCCTGAAGCGAGTGTTCATCGCCTGTCGTCTTCAACCTGCCGCCCGTCGCCTCGGCGACCAGCACGAAGCGCCACAGCTCAGGATCGGGGCTCTGCCTGTCCTGCTCTGGTGGAATCACGTGCTCAATGCGCATGAGGTGGCTGGGTTCAATGATCAGCCCTGCTTCTTCCTCTGTCTCCCGCTTCGCCGCGTCAACGATGTTCTCCCCGGGTTCGACGCTGCCGGCAGGAATGAACCAGGGATTGCCCCGCTCAGGCATAGCCTCCTGCACCAGCACGTAGCGCCCGCCGCTCTCCACCAACATCAGTACGACGGCGTAGATCGGGACTGGAACTCTTTCAATGGCTGTCTGTTGCATAATCGGCATCGGCCCCTATCTGTGCTGGAGTCTTGGTTATCGCGCGGACCGGCCCCGGTGTCTGAGTCGCCTGATCCCCAGCCAGATCGGCCCGATGCCCGACGTCGTACACGCCAAGCCCTTCCCTCGGAGCCGCCGCGTCGGGTGAGATAGCTCCGGCGATGTGGGGCACCCCGCCGGTGGGTCGCCGCGGGGACAGGCGGTGGGGTTGGGTGGCGGGACGTATGTTGTAGGGGCGAGGCAATCCCGGCGTCATCCCCCTTAACGGGGCAAGCTGTGGGACCATTACCATTCTCCATTACGGTGGGCCGAACGGGGATTGCCTCGCCCCTACTCATCCGTGTCCCCTCTTGCCATCACCTGCCATCACCTGGTACACGACGACGTTCACCCTTCGGCTCGGAAAACACAAAGCCCCCACCGGTGAGGTGGGGGCAGGAGCAGTGGCGACGCCCAGATTTGAACTGGGAACCAAGGGCTTATGAGTCCCCTGCTCTGCCATTGAGCTACGTCGCCTCAAATATCGTCACACACGCGCGCGTGGGCATCGAGTGTGTGGATTATACTGGACAAGCCGAGGTGTGTCAAGCATCGCGACACGTCCACCACAGGAGCACGTGTTTTAGACCTTCAGCGGTACAGCCTCATCACCAGCGGCAGGTAGATGGTGTCTCCCGAGGGCTCCGCGGACGGGATGGTGAACGTCCAGGCCCCCGACCACGCCCCCTCCCCGCAGGTGTTGCACCCGCGCACGCGCCAGTAGTAGCGGGCACCCTCCAGCAGTGCGCCAGCCGGCGTGTACGACGTCTCGGGGGTGACCGCGTCGATCTCGGGCGGGTCGAAGCTCGCGTTGCCGGCCACCCGGATGCGATAGGCCGTGGCACTGCTGACGTGGCTCCAACGGAAGGTGGGCGGATTGTCACCGGCGCTCTCCCCGTCCGCAGGCGCAGACAGGGTGGGTGCTGCCGGGAGCGGGTCGCACGCCAGCGTCAAATGACCGTAGGTGGCCGGATCGTCGAAATCGCCCGTGATGGGCCATTGGCCGTCGTGGTGCAGCGTGCTGTGATCCAGAATCCACAGGTACAGACCCACCGCGTCACCCGGCCCTGCCCGGAGTGCCGAGGCGCTCAGGTCGATGGCGATCTCGGCTTGCACGTGGCCGCTATCGTGGCCCACGGCCCCCGAGGTCCCCGGGGCCGGGCTGACGACGTCGCAGGCGGCCGGGCCGGCGGTCCACTCGCGGTAGTCCACCCCGTTGGCGCCCACCAAGAAGTTCCCCTCCCCATCCGCGTGCCCGCAGCTTGTGTGGGTCCATGCCCCGTCGGAGGGCAGCGGGTCGTCGTCGAAATACACGCCCATCTGGTCCAGGTCGTCCTTGCTGGTGTCGTTGGGGTTGTCGATGGCCAGGTAGAGACGGCTCCCGTCGTTCATCGCGTACAGGGTCACGGTCGTCAGCCGCTCTCGCGCCCCGGTTGGCCAAGAAACCAGGTTTTGCGGAAAAAACCTGGTTTCGGCGAGCGCGCCGGTGATGTCGTACGTGGCCGCGCTGTCCCACTCGCCGGGTGCGATCTGGCCGTCCACGCTTGGGGCGCTCTTGGTCCAGGCGGATGCGATGGCGAAGGCGTCACCCGCTGCCAGCGAGAGGGTGTAGAAAAAACCGGCCCCGCCTGCGCCGGGGTGGTTGAAGTCGCGCACCTGCAGGCAGTAGGTGCCGTCGGCGGGCAGGACGGTCGCGATGTATGAATCCAGTCCATCGTGGTCGTCGTTGTGCGCCAGCTCGGTGGTGCCGTCCGTGTCGTAGAGGTAGAGATCGGCGTCGAGCGCGGAGCCGATGGCCTGGGCATCTATGTCCGCCACGATGGCTTCGCCGGCCTGGCCGGTGAAGGCGTAGTAGTCCACGTCGCCTGCCGGGCAGATGTCCGTCCCGGTCAGCGTGACGCCGTGGGTGATGGGCGTCGCCCCGGCCGGCGTGTCGTTGGGCTCGTAGGGGTCGTTGCACACCACGCCGGCGTAGAACGCGTGCAGCCACTCGTCCCACCGCGTGCCGGCGGTGAACGTCAGCCAGCCCGCGTCGCCGTCGTACTTGCCGTCGTAGGCGCTCTCCGATTCGGGGAAGTAGATGCTGATGCCGTGGGCCCCGGGCCACCACGGCCCGTGCTGCTCGTGGATGACGGCGCTGCTGACGGCATCCATCACGTCCGTGGCCGCGGCCTCGATCGTGGCGTCGCTCACGCGCTGGTTGACCTGGTGGGCGAAGTCGTAGAGGTCCACGTAGGTCGGATAGTAGAACGCCTGAGTGCTCCCGCGCGCGGCGGCGATCTCGCCATAGTGTCCGGCCAACCCGTCCATCAGGGCCACGGCGAAGGCGTCCACGGCGGACTTGAGGCCAGCGTGCGGGGCTCCCAGGTCGACGGCAGAAAGGACCTCGCTGTCGCCGTACGAGGCGTGGTACGCGTCCACGATCATCGTGCCCAACTGGCCGGCATGTATGGTCGGGGTGGTCCTCAGCGTCGCGAGCACCGTGTCGTAGGGCCATCCATCCGCGGGTTCGGTCTCCTCCGAGCCCACGCGCACGTCCGCATAGGGCACAAGTTGATCGTCAACCTCGATCATCCCCATGAGACAGGCGTCGAAGCCGACCAGGTCGATGGGCTCCGCCCCACTGTCACTCAGAGCGTCCAAGGCGCTGCGCAGCTCCGGCATGCTCAGCGCGTCACCGCCGCTCGTGTCGTCCACCGCCACGTCCCGGTAGGGGCGGGGGGTGTCCGTCCTCCCCCGCCAGCCACTTCCGTGGTCCCAGATGACGAGCGCGTAGCGCTCGGCCGGGAAGTTGCCCATGCCCCACTGCGCGAAATCGACCAGCGTCTGCGGATCGCCCATGTTGGCCTCGCCGATACTCGTGCCGCTGGTGCCCCACGGCTCCATCCCCTGGGTGACGGTGAAGCGCCGCGTGTCGGTCCAGTCTCCATAGGTGTCATCGCATCCGGGGATGCGATCAAACTGAAGCACGACGTTCACGTCGCTGCCGGACCCCACGCTGGACATCTCCAGGAAGTCGTCGATGGCCGCGCCTTCGAGGCTGTTCGGACCGCCGTTGTCGCCGTCCAGGTAGACCATGAACGTCCACTCAGCCTGCGCGCAGGTCACCGGGACGTCGAAGGCGTCGGCCCACGGTCCGCCGTTCGACGCGCTGACGTTCAGGTCGAAGTGGATGGCGTGCCCGTCGGGCGTGCCGGGGTCTACCTCGAAGTCGAAGTCGTTGCTGTTGGTGCCCGTGCCTCCGCCGGGGATGTCGGGATAGCCGCTGCTGGTGTTGCAGGTGAAGTGGACGTAAGGGTCCGCCGTGCTGATGGCCGCGCTCACGCCGGTGGCGGCATCGTTCCCCTCATTGCGCAGGGTGACGTACAGCTCGACTGTCTCGCCACAGTCCACGATGCCGTCCCCGTCGCCGCTGCTCTGCCCGCTCTCGTCATCATCGATCGTGTGGTCCTCGTAGGTGAGCGGGCCGACGTCGCCGCTGGCCACGTAGAGGTATTCCTGTCTCTCGTTGTTGGTCTCGTTGCTCTCGGGGATGGCATCGCCGTAGTCGGCGACCGCGCGCACGGTGTGGCTGCCCAGGGTGGCGGTCCAGTAGAAGTCGAAGGACGCCGTGGTGCCCGGCGCGATGTTGGCGGCGTAGTCGTCGCCCCTGGACGCGCCGTCCACGAAGAGGCGCACGCGCACCTGGCCCCAGGGAGAGGTGCCGGCGTCGCCCTGGTTGCGCACGTAGACCGTGAGGTGCACGCTATCTCCCACGACCGGCGAGCCGGGCGTCCAGGCGATCTGCGTCACGATCAGATCGGGCGCGGACGGGTTGGAGACGTCGAGAGATGCGTGTCCCTCGTTGTTGAACTCGTCGCTCTCGGGGATGTAGTCGCCGTAGTCGGCGACCGCGCGCAGGGCGTGGCTGCCGGATGTGGCGATCCAGTAGAAGTCGAAGGATTCGGTCGCGCCCGGCGCGATGTTGGCGGCGTGGTCGTCGCCGATAGACGAGCCGTCCACGAAGAAGCGCACGCCTACGTTCGCCCAGGTTGACGTGTCCACGTCGCCCTGGTTGCGCACGTAGACCGTGAAGTGCACGGTGTCGCCCACGACCGGCGAGCCGGGCGTCCACGCGATCTGCGTCACGATCAGGTCAGGCGCTTCCGGCCTTTGCGCGGGCGGGTCTGTGGCGGCGCGCCGGGGTGGGGCGCTCGACATGCCGGGAGTTCGGCCCAGCGGACCGCCAGCATCTTGCTGGCAAAACGCGTGCGGAGGGCGAGCCAGTGGACCGCCAGCATCCTGCTGGCAGAATGCGTGCGGAGGGCGATCCATTGCCGCGCCGTCCGCGAGACAGACCGGGACGGCGTGCAGGGGCTTGGAGAGCAGCAACGCCAGCGCCACGAGCGCGGCCTCGACGTAGGGAACACCTCGTTTCATCGCTGACCTCCCTGATGCTGCGATATGAGGGCGGTGAGTGCGTCTGTGTAGCTACTGCGTGGGAAGCAGTCGTTTTGGCAGGTTCCGTATGCCGGTGTCGCCCGGTTACCGCTTCGCGGTATATGTCAAGGCGGTGCGCCGGGGCAGGCGGTGCTCGGCCATCGCACGATGCGTGCAGTGGCCGCCTTAACTCACGCTCTCTCCCGTCTGGGCCTCCTCAAACCCCAGCACGTCCATCGGCACCATTCGGCAGGTGTCCGGATCGGCCAGGCAGCTCAGGTCATCCTTGGGGCTGATGATCCGGTCCACGTGCCCATCCAACATGTGGATCACCCGGTCGGCGTAGTCCACCAGGCGTAGGTCGTGAGTTACCATGATCCCGGCCCGGTTCTGCTCGTGCACCAGCGCGGCCAGCGTCTCCACGACCTGGAAAGCCCGCTCCGTGTCGAGGCTGGCGGTCGGCTCGTCGGCCAGCACCAGCGTCGGCTGGTTGATCAGTGAGCGGGCGATGGCCACCCGCTGCTGTTGCCCACCCGATAGCTGTCTCGGCAGCTTGTGCAGGTGCTCTTCCAGGCCCAGTAGCACCAGCAGTTCCCGCGCTCGTTCTCTGCCGGCGGCGTCGCGCTCGTTGTTCAGGCGCAGCAGGAGTTCCACGTTCTGCAGTGCCGTCAGATAGGAAACCAGGTTGTTGGCCTGGAAAGTGAATCCGATCCTCCGCCGCCGGAACCGGGCCTTCTGCTTCTCGCTCATCGTGCCCAGGTCCTGGCCGTCTATGGCGATGGCCCCCGAGGTTGGGTTCAACAGGGCGGCCAACATCGCCAGCAGCGTGGTCTTGCCCGATCCGCTGGGTCCTACCAGGGCCACGAACTCACCGCGCTGCAGGCTGAAGGACACACCATCCACGGCCTTCACAGTGCTGCCGCCGGTCGAGTACGTCTTGGTCACTGACTTCGTTTCAAGAGCTGCTGCTGCCATAGGACCTCCTCGCTAATCCAGCCCCAGGGCGGTCAGGGGTTCCACGCGCAGCGAGTAGCGTATGGACACCAATCCGCCGATGGGGCCGATGAGCAGGATCGAGCCCACCGCCATCGCGCCTGAACGGAGCTCAAACACGATGGGGATGTTGGCCGGAAAGACCAGCGCCACGCCCATCGTCACCAGGCTGCCGACCAGGACACCCAGCACGGTGATCGCTATGATCTGGATGATCGTGGCTGTGGCGACGATGGAGTTCGGCGTGCCGATAGCCTTGAGCATCCCGATCTGGGGCACCTTCTGCATCGTCTGAATCTGGAAGAACCCCCCGATCACCAGCGCGCCGATCAGCAGGGCGAAGCCGTTCTGCGTGTTCAGCGTGGCCTGCTGCTCACTGTAGCCCGGTGTGTTCTCGTACGCCGTCTGGCGATCCACCACCTCGATGCGGTCTACCCGGGCCTCCAGGAATTGGCCCATAGATTCGACTTCCGACGGGTCTTCCAGTTGCACGGCCACGACGTTGCACGCCGGGTTGGCCTCTCCCGTGGGCTTTCCCGCCTGGGGCCGGACCTTGTCCCAGGTGACGATGGGCACGATAACCGATGGCCGCAGCGAATACTTGCGGCTGTCGCTGATGCCGATCACCTCCAGGGTGTAGAACTCGTTCTCGTTCCCCTGCGTGGTGCGCAGCGTGACCCGGTCTCCCACCCGCAGGTTGGTCACGGCGGCCACCGTCCGGTCCAGGATCGCCTCGTCGGCGCCGCTGCGCAGCAGGCCGCGTCCCCTCACCACCGGCGGCTCCCCAGGCTTGCCCGGCTCGACGCCGATGAGCGAGATGTCCAGGGTCTCCGGCTCGCCGGCCAGGAGGATGGACGCGCTCGAAAAGCCGACAGCGCCCGCGTCGCGCACGCCTTCGAGGCTGCGGATGGATCGGCGTTTCTCGCAGCCGATGCGGCTGCTGGCGATGGAGAGCCGCGCCGTGTCCTGGTAGGCGATCAAGTCGGCGTTCAGCTTCTCGAGATACTCACGGTTCCCGGCCCCCAGTCCCTCCCCCAGCGCTGCGATAAACAGCACGAGCAGGGTAATCAGGGCGACGACCATGCTGAACAGCAGAAATCGTCCCCGGTTACGCCATATCTCCGTGAGTGCCAGGTGGATGGCTGTTGACATGTGGCCTACTCCTTGTTCCGGACATTCTGGAAGCGATTCAAGCGCAGAGGCATTATAGCATAAACTGGAGCACAAACCAAAGCCGCCGCACACGCCATGCCTGAGCCACGGGCGGATCCAGAAACCAGGTTTTTCATGCGATGGCACATCGCCAAGAACCTGGTTTCTGGTTGAAACGCGAGGGCGGCACCGATGGCAAGATGGGCTGAAGACGCACCAGCCGCGTGTGTGGACAGTCGTGATCGGTGGGAGTTGCAGCGGGCTTGCTTGAGGCCGTGGGCAGGCCGTGTTCAGGTCGCCCTGTGCCCTCATACATGGTCTGGCGTTGGCATCGGAGAGCGGGCGTGATGCTGAAAGCACGGCCTGCCCGGGATGCGCATTGTGGAGGTCGTTATGGCTGTCGCTGGCCTCATTAGGTCAGTTGGCAGAGACCTTCCACGTATCTTCACTCATCTGTGCGTCGAAACGCGACGCGGGCGGGTCTAGAAACCAGGTTTTTTCCGGAAAACCTGGTTTCTGGCTGAAACGCGAGGCGGGTGGGCTATGTCGCCTCGCCCCGCTACGCCAGGCGGCGGCGCAGGACCAGGCCGCCCAGGGCCAGCGCGAGCCCCAGTGCGATCACGATCAGGATCGCGGTGATGTCGGCCACCTCCACGCCGGTCGCTGGGAGCAGAGGGGTGGCGGCTGGCGCTGCATCCGCGATGGGCACGGCCATGAGGGCCGGCGTCCCGCCTGCCAACCCCATCGCGAACACCGTGTACACCGTGCCACCTGCCAGCGCGACGCCGGGCACGGAAAGGACCACGTCGCCCGTGCCTGCCAGGCGCACCTCCAGGTCATACGTGGTCGCAGCGACCGAGATGTAGTCACTGGCTTCCTTGAACATCACGTCACTGAAGAGCACCGGGCCGTTCTTCACAGCGATGTCCACCGCCGGAGCGTCGGGCGATGCGTGCACGAAGCGCAGGTGCGCGAAGCTAGCCGCGGGTGCGGTGTGGCTATCCATCAGCACCACGGGCTCTATGTCCGCCAGCTTGCCGACGGCCACGACCGTGTAGCCCGCGGCCTCTGCCGTGAGCACCAGGTCCGCCTCAATGACAACGGGCGTTGTCGCCCCTGAAGGCACGACCTTGACGTTGTACGTAGCGGCGGGCACGGATGCGTATGCGGTGGCCTCCTTGAACGCGACGTTGCTGAAGGCGACGCCGTCGTTCACCAGGATGTCCACCGCCGGTGCATCTGGGGAGGCATGGACGACGCGCACGTGGGCCATAGGTGCCTGTGCCAGGCTTATGGTGGCTAGCCCGATGGTCAGAGCGAGAACCATCAACAGAAGAATCAACCGTTTCATGTCTGTCTCCTTTCTCTGTGTTTCGTGATTCGGACTTCATACGGAAGGCGCTGCCAACGTCACCTACCTGATGTACTGGATGATTGCACGAGGCCAAAAGAAAAGGCCGGCCTATCCAGTACGCCTGGAAAGCCGGCAACGGTGCTGCCGCTGTCTTGTATATGCCGGAGCAGTGTGACTGCTTCGTCAGTGCAACGTCAATTGTACCATGCAAACGGCCCTTCGTCAATAGGCGCGAGCCGCTAACTTCCCAGTGCCCCCTCTGGAGCTTCCGGACACGACAGGTCGGGCACGAAGAGCACCCGCCGCCAGGTGAAGGGGATCAGCCCGGCCATGAGCACAGCGCCCAGGATGCCGGGGGCCATCGGGCTGACGTTGTCGAGCAGAAACGCGCCCGTGATAGGCGCTACCACGCGCGTCAGCCCACCGAGCGAGGCCGAGAGCCCCAGTGTGCCCCCCACTTCCTCCGGATAGACCGACTTGGTCAACGCGCTGTCCAGGGCCACGCCCAGCACGCCGCCAGCCAGCGCGAGGGGGGCCAGGACGATGATCAGGACCCACAGCGCCGGCGTGAATGCCCACGCCAGCAGCGAGACGGCCATCAACGCGGTCCCGCCGAAGATCAATTGCTTCTCGTTGAAGCGCCTGGTCAGCGGGCCCATGCCGCCTCCCTGAACGGCGACGCTGAGCATCCCCACGTAGGTCAACACGTAGCTGGTCGTCTGCACGTCCAGAGCCAGGCGCTGTTTGGCGAAGAGCGCGAACGTCGTCTGGAATGTGACGAAGGCCAGGCTGAAGATCAGGCGCACCGACAGGAGTGGCCCCACGCACGGGCGTTTCAGCGCGTCCCACAGCGCCCGGGCCGTGAACGAGGTGCGCGGGTTGCTGGTCACGACGGCGCGTTTCTCCTGCGGCAGCGACTCCGGCAGCCAGATCAGGACCCCCAGCAGGTTGAGCGCAGAGAGGCCCGCCGCCGCGAACGCGGCCAGGCTGTAGTTGCCGCCCGCGCTGAGCGTGCCTCCTATGGCCGGCCCGAAGATGAAGCCCAGCCCGAACGACGCCCCGATGATGCCCAGCCCTCTGGCCCGGTTCTTCTCGTCGGTCACGTCGGTGATATATGCCTGCGCCAGCGAGATGTCGCCCCCCAGTAGTCCGTCCAGGATGCGGGTGACGAAAAGCATCCACAGCGACCTGGCCCACCCTAGCAAGAGGAAGCTGAGCGCCGTGCCGGCGACGCTCAGTATGAGCAGGGGCCGCCGTCCATGGCGGTCCGAGAGCCGCCCCAGGATCGGCGCGCCGAAAAACTGCGTCAGCGCGTTCGCGCCCAGCAGCAAGCCCACGATGGTGGGCGTCGCGTCAAATGTGTCGGCGTAGTACGGCAACAGCGGCAGGATCAGGCTGAAGCCGAGCACGTCTATGAAGACGAAGACGAATATCAAGATGAGTGGCTTCTTCATAGTGCTTACACCATGGGTGTGTGGCGATTGGCCTCCTCAAGCAGGGCCTGCCGCCGTCTGCGATATGCCACGATCGGATGGTCTCCCTGGATCAGCTTCTCGCCGATTCTGAGGCCCGATGGTTTCGGCTCCTGGGTCACCACCACGCGGCGGTCCTGGTGGGCGATCATGCGGTTGAAGGGCATCGCCAGCGCGTTGAATAGGTCCCGCAACAGCGGCACGCGCAGGGTGTTCTGATAGAAGCGCAGGTAGAGCAGGGTGTGCGCCTCGTCCACCGGCACGAACGCAGCCACGATGCGTGTGCTGTTGGAGATGTGGTTCTGCCACAGGTTGGGGAAGATGAACTCCAGGCGGAACTCGCGCTCTGGCTTGGTGAGTGCTTCGGGCTTGACGGGTGGGCTGCCGTCGTCCACGCGGTTAAAGACGTAGACGTAGAACTTGTCGTTGCCTTCCCATTCCACCAGCAGGCCGTCGACCAGCGTGCGGTTGCCGCGCCCGATCGTGTTGTAGTGAACGAAGGGCAGGTGCACGACGTCGAGCTGGTTCTCAATGACGCGCGAGTAGTGGGCATCCCACGGGTCGTAGACCCGGCCGTAGGAGAAGCTGTCGTCCAGGTTGTCGAAGAAGGCCGGTGGCCGCAGGCCCTGAGGCGGTTTCTCGCCCCACCATATCCAGATGAAACCGTGGGCCTCGTGAGTGGGATAGCTGTGCACCCGGAACTGCTCCGGCACGGGCGTGCGCTTGCCGTTGGCCGGGATCACCGTGACGCGGCCCGAGGTGTCGTACTCGAAGCCGTGGAAGGGGCATTGCAGATGCCCGTGGATGAGCTGCCCCTTGCTCAGTTGAGCGCCGCGGTGGACGCACCGGTCGCGCAGGCAGCTTACGTGACCTTCGTCGTCACGCCAGAAGACCAGCTTCTCGCCCATGCGCGTGACGCCCACGGGCTGATCTCGGATTTGGCTGGAGTCCATGACCACGTACCATTGGTTGGCGATCATCGTATCCTCCCTTGTCACTATCTGCCAGGCCTGGACCTATTCAATCCGGCACTTCGAAGCGTCCGGCCAGGTCCGGCGCGTAGCGCCTCAGGGCGCGCCGGAGCTGGATCACGGCCACGTCCTTAGCCTTCGCCTCCAGCATCACGTCGGGGGCGGCGTCGTCCAGAGAGCGGTAGAAGGCGATGAAGGCGAACGGGTCCACGAACTCCGCGTGTGACCGCCAGTTTGGGGCGCGGGCCTTCCCCTCGCTCCCGTAGCGGAAGCCCCAGTCGGTGCGGGGCGAGGAGAAGTGCACCTTCGGGCGGGCGGCCCATCCGCGCCAGGTGTCCATGCAGGCGCGCGCGGCCTCGGACACCCCCATGGCACTCGGGTTGAAGCAATGGAGGTGATGCACGTCGAACACCGCGCGCACGCCAATTCGCTCGTGCAGCCACAGGACGTCCGCCACGTCGAAGCGCCCGTCGTCGTTCTCCAGCACCAGCCGCCGCTGCGCTTCTGGCGACAGCCACTCGAAGCGGCGGGCGAAGCGCTCCCGGGCAGCGACGCGGTCGCCGTACACGCCACCCACGTGCAGCACGACCACCGCCTCGTCACCCAGGCCCAATCGCGCCAGGATGGCGGCTTGGGTCTCGACGTCGGCTGCGGATTGGGCCGCGCGCGCCTCGTCGGGCGCGTTGAGCACGATGTACTGGCTGGGATGGAAAGAGAGGCGCAGACCGTGCTGGCGGGCGACGTGCCCCAGTTCGGCCAGTTCCTGCGCGCATTCTTCGACCTGGTGGTGGAACTGGGGAAGATCGGGGTGGGTGGCGTATGGCGCCAGGCCCGAGGCCATGCGGTACATGCGGATGTCCTGCTCGTCGAGATAGGCGAATACCTCTCGCAGGTACCCCAGGCTCACGCGCAGGTGCGGATCGCTCTGCCAGCGGCGCGTGTCGTGCGACTTGAGGCCGGAGCGGCCCAGGACTTGCACCGGAAACCCGATGTGGGGCGGACGACTCGGATGCAGATGCATAACTGAATGCCGTTCGGTACCCTCTGCTCGGACGTGCTACGGTTCTTTCTTTTCGTCTGACAGCGCCTCAAGCCGGTAGTCGGCGGGCCTTCCCCACGCCTCCGTTCTGTCGTAGCGCCGCTGGGTGGCGTGGAAGTGCACCCATACGGGCGCATGGTCCAGCTCCGGGTGGGCGTCGTACAGGGCCTGATCGCCGAAGCGCAGCGCCTCTAGCACCAGCGGCAGCTCGCGCCGGAAGATGGCGAGCCGCATGCGCGGCGTGCCCACCAGCAGCCCGCCGCTCACGTGGCAGTGGACGTGCAGCGCGAGGCCGTCCGTGTCTTCCTGCCACTCGCCCAGTACCTCGTCGCGCATGACGCGGGCCTGCCAGCCGGCGAGTTGCTGGCGGTTGTACTCCGCTCCGACCGACAGGAACAGGTCGCCGGTGACGTTAGAGTGCGTCAGCGTGTAGCGACGTGGAATCACGAACACCTCAGGATGGGTGCCCTGTATGAACTCCGTGTGCAGCTTCTCCGGTCGCAAGCGCACCATGTGTTGCTCCAATCCGTCTCACACGTGATTGCGCAACATGAGTTCCTTCGGATAGGGGTACAGGTAGACCTGCTGATGGACCCAATCGGGCACCTCGTTGCCGCGCAGGTGGTGCCGCAGTAACGTCATTGGCACGATCAAGGGCACCAACCCTTGCCGGTAGTCCTCGATGAGATCCAATAGCTCCGCCTTGTCGTCCCCCGTCAGGTCGTCCCGGAGGAACCCCATCAGGTGTTGCAGGACGTTGGTGTGCTTGCCAGGCGACGTCAGCACCTTGAGACCCTCCATCAGCAGGCTGCCGTACGTCTGCACGGCCTCTCCCCATGGAAGCGACCCGGCCTGGGCGACCATGCGGCCCATTTCCTTGTAATGGGAGGGACTGTGGGCCAGCACCGTCAGCTTGTGCGCGGTGTGAAACTGGACCATGCCGCCGGGTGTCGGATTGCCCTCCAGCATGCACGTCCAGCGATGGTAGGCGAAGACCCGATCGATGAAATTCTCCCTCAGTCCCATGTCGTGCAGGCGTCCCTCCTCCTCCACGGGCAGCAGGGGGAAGCGCTTCGTCACCTCGCGCGCGAAGATCCCTGTGCCCACGCGCCTGGGCATACCGTTCTTGTCGTAGACGCGCACTCGGAAAAGGCCGGAGCTGGGGGAGTCCTTCTTGAAGACGAAGCCGTGCAGCCTGGCCGTAGCCAATTCCTCCAGGCGGCCCTGCGCCCAGCTTTGCATGCGCTCCGTATGATCCTGGCCCGATTTTGGAGCGATCAGCCGGGGATCTTCAGGGTCGCCCACCAGCCGCAGGGACTCGCGCGGGATGGGCAGGCCGATCTCGACCTCTGGACAGACCGGCACCCACTCGACGAAGCGGCCCAGCGTGTCGGTCAGAAACCGGTCTCGCTTGTGCCCGCCGTCGTAGCGCACGTTCTCGCCCAGCAGACACCTGCTGATTCCCAGGCGGATGGTGCAGTCTCGCGCGTCATCAGGCGGGGACCCACTGGCTTTCTCATTCATCGTTCCATCTCCTGCCCATCCAGAACCGCTTCCAGTCGCCACCGCTCGTCTGGAGGGCGATGAGCGTGTACAGGCTGGCCGTGAAGAAGCCCAGCACCATCATGAAAAAGACCCAGATGATGGACCGGACAAGCGACTTCTCACGATATACGATCCAGCCGGAGAAGAGAATGAACCCGACGTACAGATCGACGAGCGACACGATGCCCCAGGGCATCGATAGTAGGACGTTGCCCTCCTCGGTGAAGTTGCCCGTCGTGAAGGCATAGATGAGGATACCCCCCATCGCAAGAACGCCTAGCAGTGCGACAGCCTTAGCGATTCTCATCCTTGTCCTCCATCCACTTCCTGATTCTCAGCCTTCGAGCGCGCGAGCATCCTATGCACCGGGCGATGCGGCTCATGCCGGGCGAGCCTGTACGCAGACGAAGCATGCAGTACCAGGGCCGATGTGTGCGCCGATCAACGGCGTCACATCCTCAGAGAACAGAACCTGGCCCCCGGGGAGGAGATGTCTCGCTTGTTGCAGCAACTCCTCGGCCTTTTCGGGTGCGTGCGTGTGTACCAGTGCAACCTGCTCGAGCGGGCCGAGATCGGCTACCATTTGGGTCAGCCGTGCGAATGCGCGCTTGTGCGTGCGCACCGCTTCCAGCGACGTCTCCCCGTTGTACATCGTCAGCAATGGCTTTATCTTCAACAGGGTTCCCAGGCCGGAGCGCACCCAGCTCACGCGCCCGCTGCGCCGCAGGTACTCCAGCGTATCCAGTGCCGCCACCGAGTGCGTGCGCAAGATCTGATCCTGCAGCAGGTCGACGATCTCTCCCATGGAAGCGCCCGCGGCGGCAGCCTGGGCAGCGGTCAGAGCCAGGAGCCCGGTCCCCGCGGTCAACTGCCCCGAGTCCATCACGGTCACAGGCACGAAGTCCGTCTCCTCCGCCGCCATGCGGGCCACGTTCACGATGTTGCTCAGCGTCTCGGATATGTGGATGGACAGGATTTCTGTAGCACCCTCGTCTGCCAGTTGCCGGTGAACCTGGGTGAACGTCCCCGGTCCTGGCGCCGACGTGGTTGGCGGAGTCTGGCAGTCCGGCAGTCTCCTGTAGAACTCCTGGCGGGATAGCTCGACGCCGTCGCGGTAACTCTCGCCGTCTATGTTGATGTAGGCAGGGATGACCGTGATGCCGTGTTTGGCAACCATCTCCTGGGGCAGGTCGCAGGTGCTATCCGTCACGATCCCGATTGACATAGGTCCCCCTTTTCGCGAGCTGTGTGTGGTTTCCCTGATTTGCCCGATTTTACCACATTGTCGCACGTTTGTCAGGGTTTTGTCAGAGTCTCGCCGCGGAATCCCTCGGAAGTTGCATAGACCTCATCTGAAGCGGGAATCTGCGGGTGGGGCTGGTGGCGGTTGGCGTCAATGCATCAGAGCAGGCTCACCAGGGCAACCAGGCCGAACCCTGTGACGATGGCACCCGAGATTCTGTTCACCCACTGCATCGCGCGTGCGGTGAACCGGGTCCGGAACGCGCCCGCGATGCCACTGAGGAAGAACCACCACGTGACGGAGCCGGCGAACACGCCCGAGACCAACGCGGCAGCGGTGTGCCATTGTCCCCCGGAGTCCGTCATTCCCAATCCGGCGAAGATCGCCGCGAACGAAAGGATCGTCATCGGATTGGTCAGGGTGAGCGCGAACGTGGAGGCATACGCGCCAACGATCCCCTGGCCTGTGACGGAGGCCGCTTGTCCCGATGCGCTGTCCGGCGGCTTGGTCAGGAGGTTCCTGATCCCCAGATAGCATAGAAAGAGACCTCCGACCAGGCGGAACCACGTTTGCTGGCTGACCAAGACGTCCGAGATGAACGTCAGGCCGAAGCCCGCGACGCAACCGTAGATGGCATCCGCTGTCGCCGCTCCCAGACCGGATGCGAAGCCGGTTGAGTGCCCTTCGGACAGCGTGCGCCGGATACACAATACCCCGATTGGCCCAACTGGCGCGGCGATTGAGATGCCGATGAGAAACCCCTGGAGTAAGAATTGGACGACCGGTTGTCTCACTGGCCCTCCTCACCGGTATCTTGCTGGAGCGCCTCCCATTCGTGGCGCAGCAGCCCATACAGGAGCATATCGTGGCGCTTGCCGTCGCGCCGGAGGAACTCCCGGTACGTGCCCTCGCGCTGGAACCCCAGTTTCTCCAGGAGCGCGATAGAGCGCGCGTTGTAGCTGAACGCCGTGGCCTGGACGCGGTGCAGGTTCAATTCCTCGAAGGCGAAGCCGAGGCCGAGCTGTGCCGCCTCGTGTCCGTAGCCCTTTCCCCAGTTAGCGTGGTCTCCGATGGCAACGCCGATCCCGCACACCCCGTGCGCCCAGATGATGCCATCTAGTTCGAGCGTGCCGATGAGTGCGTCACCGTGGAGTGGCCTGACCGCGAACGTGAAGGTGCTCTTGTCGTCCGGCAGTCTCTCCAGCCACTGGCTCAACTCGGCCGGTGTCTTGGGACGTGCCGGGCGGGCATCATACAGGCGCAGGAACTCGGCATCTTCGTGCCACGCGGCAAGTGCGGGTAGATCGTCCGGGGTCAGGCTTGCCAGCCGGACGCGGTCTCCTCGGAACAGATCGGGAATGCTCATCTTGGGGTTCTCTCCTGTAGTGTGTCAGTCCGCCCCTCGCGCGCGGGCATACGCTGCCAGAACCCGCTCGCGTGCCCAGGCGTGATCCACGATAGGGCCGGGGTAGTCGTCCCCGACGATGCAGCCTGCCTCCCGTTGCACGCCGGGCGGCATCCGCCACGGTTCGTGGATGAACTTGTCGGGTACCGAATCCAGCTCCCGCACCCAGCGCCGCACGTAAGCCCCGCTCGGATCGTGCTTCTTGCCCTGCAGCACCGGGTTGAAGACCCGGAAGTAGGGCGCGGCGTCCGTCCCTGTACCGGCTGTCCATTGCCAACCACCGTTGTTGGCTGCCGGGTCCCCGTCCACCAGGCGCTGCATGAAATAGCGTTCCCCCCAGCGCCAGTCAATCAGCAGGTCCTTGACCAAGAACGAGGCCACGATCATGCGAGCGCGGTTGTGCATCCATCCGGTCTGCGCCAACTGGCGCATCCCGGCATCCACCACCGGATACCCGGTACGGCCCGCGCACCAGGCGGCGAACGTTGTCTCATCGTTGTCCCAGGCGACGGTCCGCAGCGCAGCGCGGAAGTTCTCCTCCAGAACGTGGGGGAAATGGTAGAGAATGTGCACGTAGAACTCTCGCCAGATGAGCTCGTTCAGCCAGGTCTCAGCGCCCTGGCGGCCTTGAGTGTCCGGGGCGGCGTCCAGAGCATCGCGTGCGGCTACGACCGCCTGCCGTGCGGACAGCATCCCCAGATGAAGGTAGGGCGACAGGCGCGACGTTCCTGCCATGTCCAGGCGATTGCGCGCCGTCGCGTAGGCGTAGATGGGCGCATCTGCCGAGATGCCCGGTTGGGACGCGAAAGCTGCCAGACGTCGCTGGGCCTCCGCCTCGCCGGGAGGAAATGGGACGCTGGATGGCAACGCCGGCTCCGAGGGTATGGGCAAGCTGTGCAACCCGTGTGGCGTCGAGATGTGATCCGGAACTGGGATGACGTCGCCGGAGCGCGGATGCGGCAGCGACTTCCACTTGCGGCTGAACGGCGTGAAGACGGTGTAGGGCGTGCCGTCGGCCTTCATCACGGTTCCCGGCGGGTGCACGACGCAACTGCCGGCCAGATGCAGCGGCAGGCGCTCGGACACGCGGGCGTCGCGTTGCCGGGCGTACGGTGAGAAATCCTCCTCGGCGAACACCACGCTGGCTTCGCTCTCGCTCAACAGGGCGGCCAGTTCGTCCGTTGGGTCGCCGTGGCGGATGATCAGCCGGCTGCCCCGTCTGCGCAGTTCCTGCTCCAGTTGGCGCAGGCCACCGAGCAGGAAGGCGACACGCGTGGGGCCGACGCGGGGCGAGGTCAGCAGCGCCGGATCCAGCACGAAAACCGGGACCACGTGCTCAGCGTGAGCCAGGGCGGCGTGCAAGGCCTGATTGTCCGCCAGGCGCAGGTCTCGGCGCATCCACCACAAAGCGGTTGTCATAGAAGCATCTCCGGTTGCAGTCCGGCACACACCGGATTGCGCCCCACTGTCCCACGGTGCACGTCAATCCGCATGCTCGAAACCCACTCAGACCCCTCTGTCTTCCCCAGTGGTCGGGAACAGAGGGATGATCTCGACCTCGGGGCTGCCCGTTCCCAAGCGCATCCGTGCCACCGACGGTTTTTCCCGTTTTCCGGTGCAGACCGCCCCGGGATTGATCAGCAGTGTGTCTCCCACCTGCTCGACGTGCGCCTGATGCGTGTGTCCGAACACGATGATATCCGCGTCCGGATAGAGCCGCGCCAGGCGGTGGGCAATGTGCGTATTGGAGTCCTCGGGGCTCGTCAGCCTGAGCCATTGAGCAGCGACTTCCAGGCCCTTCAGGAAGAAACCCGGCAGGCCAGGCCGGTGCCCATGGGTGAGGACGATGTGCCGGTCATCTAGCTGCAGCTCGACCACGGCCGGTAGCATCGCGCCACCGTCTGAGAAGTCCTGTAGATGGACGTTGCCGCGCACGGCGTATGTCGGCGCGATGCCTCGCAGCGTATCCAACACGCGCGGGTCATCCACGTCACCTGCGTGCAGGATGACATCCACTCCCGCGAACGCATCAAGCGCCGCGCCGGGCAGTTGCTTCAGGCGATGGGGGATGTGTGTGTCAGAGATCAGGCCGATATTGAGGATGCTCATCTGCCCACTGCTCGAGCGGCGCGCCGTATGATGGTGGAAGTCTAGCACGGGTGTTGGATTGACGCAACTCCGCCGCTGCCGCTGATGGCAGATCTACTGCCTTGCTTTCGGTCCCGTGCTGTGCAGCCGTATCGTACCGTGAATGGACGCGCGATCAGCGTCCGCGTTCGTCTCTCCGCCCACTAGACGTACCGGACCACCATCGGCAGATAGACGACCCGCAGGTCCCGTTCTTCCATCAGCAGGTGATAGCCCACAGTATCTGCACAGCCGAAGGAGCCAATGCCTGCCGCCGGGCGCACGCTGAGGTAGTACCGACCGTTCGTGCGTGGCATCCACGTCAATTCGGTGGTGCCCGTCACGAGCAGCGAACGGCCGCGCTCGTCAAACAGCTCCATGACCGTCGCGGTGCTTGTGACCACGGGGATGGTAAACGTGAGGGCCAGCCTCTCCGAGATGTCCAGCTTCACGAAGTCCTTGTCTGCCACGAAGTACAGGGGGTCGCTGTCGAACGAGTGGACCTGGACAACGCCAGCCTCGATGGCGCGGGCCTGCGCCCAGGTGTCGTCGGCCTCGTAGGCATCGGGACAGGTGTGACTGATGACGCCGCTAGGGCGCTTCACGTGGCTGGCTTGGCTGTAGGCTGGGGCATGCTCGCTCTGGACGGTGTCGTAGCTGCGCGTCACGAGAGGCAGGTAGATGATGGTCGGATCGCGCCCCTGGATCATCAAGCCGTAGTCGGTGAAACGGCCCGTCATCTCGCCTTGATTGGTGATGCACACGTAGTAGGTATCATCGGCCTGCGCCATCCACACGATGCGCGACGAATAGTCCAGCGCGCCGTGGTAATCGTCGTTGACCGCGAGCACGGTCACCCCGTCGGTATCGAACAGTGTCAGGCGGCTGTCGGCCCGCTGACCATAGGATGAGGTAGTGATGGTGTATACGGAATTGGCCTGGGCGAAGAACTTGACCCAGTCTGTGGCGTCGTCGCAGAACTGGTGCGCTTGAATCGTGTTGACGTCGAACATCTTGGCTTGACTGGGAGAATCATCCTCCTCGTAGATGTCGGCATCACAGGTCAGCGGCTGTATCCACAGATCGCCAAAGTCTACCTGGGGGTTGCTGCCCAATGCTACGTCTATGGGCACTTCATTGGGCGTGGTGGAGAGATAGCCATCAAGATCGGTCTCAGTGACTGTATGAGAACCCGTCGCTGTCGTCGAGAGGACGTAGCCACCATAAGGCCCGCTGATCACGCCTGGTGCCCCATCCAATGTAACGGTCGCGCCGGGGATTCCTATCTCATCCCTGTCATACGTCCCGTCCCCATTATCATCGCTGAACACGGTGCCGAAGACGGGCACGAAGCCTGAACCGGCAGGGGCGTCGCCGAAGTCCAGCAGGTATCCATGGCCGACAGCCACGTCGATATGTACCTCGTTTGGCGTGGTGGACATGTAATGGTCCGGGTCACTTTCTTGGACGACGTGTACGCCTGGCGCTGTGGTAGTGAAGGAATACCTGCCATAGAGATCTGTGGTGGTCGTGATTGCTCCGTCCAGCGTGATCGACGTATCGGCGATGCCGCGCTCGGTGGCGTCTTGCAGGCCGTCACCGTCCGTGTCGCTGAACACAGTGCCGTGGACGGAAGCGAAACCGGCGTCTGTACGTGCATTGCCGAAGTCTACCTGGTAGCTGTTGCCCAGTTCCACGTCGACGTGGACCTGGCTGGGCGTCGTCGAGAAATAGTCCGGCAGGTCAGTTGGCCCCCAGACCTGATGCATCAGCCCGGGTGTGGTGCGCCGGGAGACGACACTCGGCACTCCAGCAGACATACGCGACTCAATACGGACGTTGGGAGAAGCGGCTTTTGGATTGGTCTCGCGAACCGTGTGCATGCCGGGTATCGTGGTAGAGAACATGTAGCTGCCGTCTGTGCCGGTGGAAGTTGTGATCACGCCATCCATCGTGATGGTGATGTCGGCGATGCCCCACTCATCGATACCTTGCACGCCGTCCCCGTCGACGTCCTCGAACACCGCGCCAGAGATGACGGCGACGCCGGGCATAGTGGTCTCCACCTCAACCTGGTTCGACGGAATCCACTCGTGGAACCACGCGGCGGTCTCCGTGCTGCTGATGTGAGCCATGTTCTGGATGGTGGTACCGGGCGGCAGGAGAGGGCGCACCCGGGCCGCGAATTCCACCGTTGCCTGTGTCTCGGTCGGCACCAGCGCATCATACCACCGGATGTGAGTGACGGGCGTCACGGGCAGCGTGGGCGTCCAGGAGGCCCCGTTGTCCCACGAGTACGCGACTTGATCGCCGCCGGACACGGTGCCGGGAACGAGGCTGGTGTACGACGGTATCGCCTCGTGCACGTAAACCTCCGTCTGGTCGCTCGTCCTGGAGGTGTTTTCGTAGGTCAGGACGTAGTCAATGATCTCGCCCGGCAATACAGCCGTCTGCTTGGCCTCCTTGCCAATCAGCAGGTCCGAGATGCGGGTGACCATCAAGTTCGACTCGCGGGGGATATCCAGGTCGCGATCGAGCGTGGCTGAGTTCAGGATTCGGGATCCGGGGGGCAAGTCGTTATCAACCTGCACGTTGTAGCGGATCCAGCCCTCCTCGCCAGCACCGATGGTACCCGGGACGATGGTCAACGTGGGTGCGACGTAGGTGCCCGCATCATCCCCGGCGGCGTCGGTCAGCGCAGTCCACCCGCTGCCCGTGTTCATCGCCAGGCTGCCCGCTACGTAGGTCGTGGAGACAGGCAGGGCGTCATCGATCGTCACGCCCGTGGCCTGTGCGCCGCCGAGATTCTGGTAGTGGAGCGTATAGGTGATGATCTGCCCTCGCGAAGCGGCCGTGGGGCCCAGCTTCTCGAACGCCACGTCAGGCGCTCGGATGGTTGTGTGCACCGCGTTGCTGCTTGCCTTGATCGTCAGAGGGCTGTTGATGTCACCTCTGTTCTCAATCACGGTCCCGTCCGCCACGAAATCGTCCACTTTCACGATGAACGTCACATCGCCGCTGGCCCCTGGCGCGAGCGTGCCCAGCGTCCAGGTGATGGTGCCGCTGCCCGGACTGTATGTATATCCATTCGAAGCGGACTGGAATGTGACGTGCTGGATAGGCACGACGTCGTGCAGCGTGACGTCCGCGACAGGGATGGAGGAACTGCCGTTGGCGTAGGTGAGTGTGTAGGCCAGCGTATCGCCGATCCCAGCCTCGGCGCTGCTGACAGTCTTGACCAGGTTGAGTGAGCCGAGGTAGACGGTGGCCTCATCACTGGGGTTGAAGAGAACGTCCGAGTACATGTGCTCTCCGACCGCTTCGCCCACGTTGACACTGGCTGCGATGGCGTCGTAGACTTCGACTTCGTCGATGTACAGATGATCCGTTGTCTCGACGCCGCTGCTGCCACTGCGGAATCGGATCGTGGCGACGTCCGAGACGTAGTCCTCCAGAGCCACTGTCTCCTGCACATAGGTGCCCTGCTGTCCCTCGCCGGTCCACGTCAGAACCGGCGTCCATTGGAGCCCGTCGTAGATGTCCAGGTAGAAGCGCTCGTCATCTTCGAGGGAATCAGTCTGCCTCATCAGTCGCAGAACGGGCGCGGTGAACGTGCTGGGGTCGAACGTCCTGGAGATCGAGTTATCGCTCCCCTGGATGTGCAGATGACGGCTGCCAGCGAACGGACGGGTGTCCGTGATGCCCACGTCGCCTGAGCTGGGCAGACCATCGTCTCCCGCTTCTTGCCAGCCGCTCGTCCAGTTCTGCCCACCGGCGTAGCTGTCACTCTCAAAGCCGTCCCGGACAGGCACGCCCACCTTGCCCGTGGTCGTCATCTGTGCCTGGAAGGTGAGGGTCATACTCTCGTCGGCGTCCAACCTGCTTCCCAGGTCCCACAGCAACGTGCGGTCGCTGATTGCGGGGGCCGGGTCATCTGTGGAGCCGTCGGCGTAGGTGACGTGTGTGCTGGCTGGCACGTAGGTCCAATTCATCGGCAGCGTGTCGGTGAAACTCACGTTGAGCAGCGGGCTGTCATACGAATGTGCGACCAATGTGAACGTCACCGCCCCACCGGTGGGTGGCAGGATGGTGGGGTGTGCCGATTTGTCCAGCGTCAGCACGGGGTCTAGCCACCGTTGCTGCAGCGGGAGCATGGCGACGCCCAGGTCAAGATAGGGGTCCGACCTATCGGCCGTGAGCGGATCCTCGCCCCAGGCGACGGCGAATTGCCCTGTGGCCCAGATGTGCATACCGGTGTTGTCGTTGTCGGGATCGAAGATGCGCCTCTGCTGCAGCACGTCCAGCGTGAACGTCTGGTCCACGACATCGTCGAGCGGGCTGAAATCCACGTAGAAGGTCGTTTCGTCGGCCAGGGGCGTGACCCACGCCGGCGAGCCGTTGTTCTGCGGGGGTACGTGGTAGTCGCCGGGTGCCCAGGACACGTAGTAGTCCTGGGTGAGATACTTGGAGGGGATACCCGCGAAGCCCCAGTCGTAGCTGATGTTCTTGGAGCCGGCGCAGACGACGACGCCAAATACGCCGTCCGAAGAGGTGAAACGGGCTGCCGAGTCCACAGGTATCTGGTCGCCTCCTCGCATGCGAGAATAGGGCACTGTCGCGCTGACCTGTCCCGTGGGAGCGATGACGAATGTGGACTGCTCAATACCCTGGTCGTATGCCTCCACTGTGATCGGGAAGTCGTTGGGGTTGAAGAGGTATACCTCGGGTTCATCGCCAGGCAGCCCGCCGGGGATAGGCACCACGTAGTCTGCCCCCCACAGGTGGTCGGGCAAGACGACCAGAAAGCGGCCTTGGAAATTGCCTTCCGCTCCGGTTATCAGCCCTACCTGAACTGGGTTGTTGGAGCGGATGTACGTACCGGCGTCTATGGTGATCGTGGGGGCCGAACTGGAGCCGAGTTGGCCCATGCTGGAATAGATCTGCCCCCGATCGAGGGTCAGGTTGACGACACCTGCGTGGTTGCTGATTGAGACGGTGGTGTTGTCCTCGAACGCCCCGAGTTGGAGGAAGACGTTGCGGAAGTCCCCATAGTCGTCCGCGTCGAACTTGTACAGGTTCTCGCCGATGGGCAGGCGGTAGGAGTGGGAGTTGGCGTAGGCCTGTCTGGAGTAGACCTCCCACGCGCCGCCGATCCACGAGTTGTTGAGCGGCCACATGGCGTGCACCAGGTCCACCGGACCGCCACTCGATATGATGCGGTCACCGCCGTCGTAGCGCAGGTCGGCCGGATTGCGTGCGGGCGCAACCGGTACGTAGCCGGTGATGGCCGTCGTGCCGGTGATCTCGGAATCGCTGGTGAGGTTGATGTCTTGGCCGGCGCGCAGGAGATCACTCCCTGTGCCACCGTTCCCTGTGTCTCTGTCCCCGTAGACCGTGGTTGTCGACTGGACCGGATGGAGCAGGTCGGCCTCGTAGCCGTCCTCCCAATGGTCGTAGTAGATGACCTGGTAATCAGCGGTGGCCACCAGGCTGACGGTTGAGCAGATCTCTCCCGCTTGGATCTCCTCCGAGTCAGGATCGTCGTTGATCTCGAGGAACGCCCGCCACACGTGCTCTTCGTAGCCCAGGACGTAGTACTCCTGGTATCCGGTGGGTTGGGCGACCGCGGGGACAGTGGTAAGGAGCGAGACAAGAACCAACACACAAACATGCATAAGCGGGAAGGCCCGTGGCCTTCCCTGCCCGAGGAGATGTGCGGCTTGTCCGTACCCTTGCATCGCCTCTTCCTGTTCCCGCCTCACTGCCCGCTGAATCCGCCTGCTCTACGCTAGACGGGTGATCCCCAGTCAGGCTTACACCTTCTGGTTCGAGAGCACCGCGAATTCACCCCCGTGCTGCCTCGGAGCTCCGTTGCCGGCAGTCACGTTGGACTTGCTACATGATACACCAACACGCGGGTTTATTCAATAGGAATTGAGGGCTATAGGTTTCCTAAACGACCATATGGCCGCTCCAGCTTGTGCGGGTATACTATCACTTTATTGCATACTGCGCAAGTCGCAACGCCGATTCCAGGGCGGTATCGCTGGACAAACGGGCTTGTTGATGGCATAATCCACCTTCGCGATTCTCCGACGCAGCTAGCAGGTCGAGCGGCGAGGCGAATCCTGCGGTCTGTGCGCGTGCTTATGTGTACCGGGAGGGGGACAGTGCTCAGGGAAAACTATGATGTGGTCATCGTGGGAGCCGGGCCAGCGGGCATCTTTGCCGCGCTGGAGTTGACCCGCAGATCCGATCTGCGGGTGGCCATGCTAGACAAGGGCCCTCGCATCCGGGAGCGACGCTGCCCGGCGCGTGAGGGCAAGGGCTGTGCCCACTGCAAGCCCTGCGCGATTATGAGCGGCTGGGGCGGGGCAGGTGCCTTCAGTGACGGCAAGCTCACGCTCTCGCCGGCGTCCGGGGGACACCTCGGGGAGAAACTGGGTGAACGACAGGCCCAGGCCCTGATCGATGAGGTAGACCGTGTGTACGTGGAATATGGTGCCGACCAGGTTGTCTATGGCTGGGAGGCGGATGAGTTTGAGCCCCTGGAGAAGAAGGCGGCTTTGGCTGGGCTGCGCCTTGTCTCCGTCCCCATCCGCCACATTGGCACGGAGCACTGTGTCGAGATCATGGCGCGGATGTACGCCGAGTTGGTGCGTCGGGGAGTCCACGTGGCGATGCGCACGCCGGTGGCGCGGGTGCTGGTCAACGACGGAGCCGTGGCCGGCGTCGAGACGGAATGCGGTGACGTGCTGGAGTCGCCCCGGGTCATCGTAGCGCCGGGGCGCGAGGGCGCCGAATGGCTCAAACGCATCGCTGCGGAGCTGAAGCTGACGTTGACCTGCAACCCCGTGGATCTCGGGGTTCGGGTTGAACTGCCGGCGACGGTCGTCGAGCCGGTCACCCAACTGCTCTACGAGTTCAAGTTCCTGTACTACTCGCGCGCCTTCGACGATCTCGTCCGCACCTTCTGCGTCTGTCCCTACGGCGAGGTTGCGCTGGAACACGCGGGCGGCGTGACGACAGTCAACGGTCATTCCTATGCCGATCGCAAGACCCCTAACACGAACTTCGCCCTGCTGGTGAGCAAGAACTTCACGGAGCCGTTTGACGACCCGGTGGCCTATGGGCAATCCATTGCCCGGCTGGCTAATCTTCTGGGCGGTGGTGTGCTGGTGCAGCGCCTGGGTGACTTGGAGGCCGGACGCCGCACCAATGCCCAGCGCTTGAGCCGTTCCATCGTCACGCCGACGTTGGAGAACGCCACCCCGGGGGATCTGGGTCTGGTCCTGCCCTACCGTCACATCGTCAACCTGCTGGAGATGATGCACGCGCTGGATGAGGTGATGCCCGGCGTGTGCTCACGTCACACGCTGTTGTACGGCGTTGAGGTCAAGTTCTACTCCAATCGCCTCGAACTCACGATGGATCTAGAGACAGGCATCCGCGGGCTTTACGCCTGTGGCGACGGCGCGGGCATCACGCGCGGGCTGATCCAGGCGTCGGCCTCAGGCCTGGTGGCGGCACGGGCGATCTTGGGGAACTGATGCGCCGGTCGGCAGTCTGGCCGTCATTGTGCGGCCTCTCTCACCTGCTGCGTTCTGGGCTCTTGGAGCCGCGTGCTGAAGACGAACGCCACGCTGTGGCAGACGAGCGTCAGCGCGAACAGCCCTGCGAACCCGAACCAGTTGACCAGCAGCCCTCCCGCGCCCGTCGCGAGGACTACGATTCCCAAGACAGTGTTGGCAAATCCCAGGTAGATGGGGCGCTCGATGGGGGGTGACATCTCCAGCAGCAGGTTGCTCCCGCTGATCACGCCCGCCGGCTGGAGCGCTCCCTCCAGGGCGAAGAGTGGCAACATCAGGTATGGCAGCCATTGTCCTCCGGCCCCAGGCCCGTGGCCGGCGTAGTGGACGAACACGCTCAGTCCGAGAGCCAACATCGTCGTGACTGCCTTGCCCGCTGTGACCAGGCGCAGTACCAGGCGGTTCCCGTGATGGTCGCTCACCCGCCCCCACACCAGATTGGACGCCAGTGCCGCCGCCTGTGTCGTGACCAGGTAGATCGCGACCATGTCCACGCCTGCGCCCAGTCCCTCCTTGGCGAGGACCGTGTAGAATGGCACCGCGACGCTCCCGAACAGGAATGTCGCCCGGGCCACGAGATAGCGACGAAACGAAGCATCCTGTCCTGCGATGTCCCAGGCCCGCCGGAGCTGTTCGCGCAGACGTGTACGGCGCTTCACCACTTCGCCCGGGGGTTCTGGGACCAGGGTGAATAAGCCCATGGCTATGCCGATCCCGACGCAGGACACGGTCAGCAGAAACGCGTAACCGTGCGGGAATGAGAATCCAAGCCTGCCGGTCAACGCTTCATTCACCACCCAACTCGCCGCGATGGCCAGCAGCCCACCGAGGAGTTGACGATAGGCGAACAGTCGCCCGCGCCACGTTGTCGGGATGGTCTTGGCGATCACCTCGAAGAACGTGATGCCGTTTATTCCGCCGATCGTGCGCACCAGTGGGTAGAGGATGAAAAACGCGATCAGTAGCCCCTGTTTGCTGGGAATCAGCCACGCCAGGACGGCCAGTGTGGCCCAGCCGAGGGTGCGGACTGCCCCAGCAGCGGCATAGAGGGGCACCTTGCGTGGCTGTCGCTGCAGGTAGCTGGAGATAAAGATCTGGGGCAAGAACCAGACTGCGTTGCCCAGCGGTACGACCAGCCCGATCAGGAAGTCTGACTGGGTGAGTTCGCTGACGAACCACGTCAGCACCAGAGACGGGTCGAGCAACGCCTGGCTGAAGCGGAAGATCGCGCCATTCATCACCGTGAACGCGAAGCTGCGTGCGAAACTTCGACGCGCCGTGCCGCTGCCGGGTATGAGTGCTCTTGATGGCATTGGATTGGACATGCGGCCAATTGTACTTCGCGAGTGGTGATTGGCAAGCTGGGGCGCACGCCCCACGGATGACTCGATTGACAGAAACCCTTGCCTGACGTATAGTATTAGCACGGATTACGCAGCACGTAATACGCTTTGGAGTCAGACTATGGAGATTGGCACGGTAAGACAAGTAGACATAGATGCCGAGATGCAGGTGGCGTATCTCGACTACGCGATGAGCGTCATCGTGGCTCGGGCGTTGCCCGACGCCCGCGATGGCCTCAAGCCCGTTCAGCGGCGCATTCTCTACTCCATGCGCGGCTTGGGCCTGCGCCCCGATACCCCCTACAAGAAGTCGGCCCGCATCGTCGGCGAGGTGCTGGGCAAGTACCACCCGCACGGCGACACCGCGGTGTACGAGGCGATGGCGCGTATGGCCCAGGACTTCTCCCTGCGCTGCCCGCTGGTGGATGGGCAGGGAAACTTCGGGTCGGTGGACGGCGACAGTCCCGCCGCAATGCGCTACACGGAAGCGCGCTTGGCTCACGTCGCGACCGAGTTGCTGACCGACTTGGACAAGGACACGGTGGACTTCACCCCCAACTTCGACGACACGTTGGAGGAGCCGATTGTCCTGCCTGCCGCTATCCCGAATCTCCTGGTCAATGGTGCTGCGGGTATCGCTGTGGGGATGTCCACCTCCGTGCCGCCGCATAACCTGGGAGAGGTATGCGACGCGTTGGTCTATATGCTGGACCACTGGCGCAAGCTGGACGACGTCACTGTCGAGGATCTGATGCACTTCATCCAGGGGCCGGATTTCCCCACTGGCGGCGTCATCTATCGGCGCGCCGGGGAGGGGGCAGAGGACGTGATTGCACACGCCTACGGGCGCGGGCGTGGCAAGCTCACCGTGCGTGCCCAGGCCCACGTTGAGGAAATGAGCCGCTCCCGGCATCGCATCGTCGTCACCGAGTTGCCCTATCAGGTCAACAAGAGCAATCTCATTGAGCGTATCGCCCAGTTGGTGCGGGATGGCCGCATTGAGGGCGTCACGGACCTGCGGGACGAGTCTGATCGACAGGGTATGCGGTTGGTCATTGAGCTGACGCGCACCGTCGAGCCCGAGCAGGTGCTCGCCGATCTCTTCCGGCTCACGCCGATGGAGAACACGTTCAGCTTGATCATGTTGGCCCTGGTGGACGGCGAGCCGCGCATGCTGACGCTCAAGAAAGCGTTGTTGATCTATCTGGAGCACCGGCAGCTTATCGTCAGACGCCGCAGCCAGTACGAACTCGCTCGCGCCCGGGAGCGTGCCCATATCCTGGAGGGACTGCTCATAGCGCTCGACCACCTGGACGAGGTGATCGCCACCATCCGTCGCTCCCGCACCCCCGAAACGGCACACAGGAACCTGCGCCGCAAGTTCAAGTTCAGCGACGCCCAGGCTCGGGCGGTTCTCGATATGCCACTCAGGCGGCTGGCCGCGCTGGAGCGCCGCAAGATCCAGGACGAGTACCAGGAGAAAAAGCGCCTGATCAAGTACCTGGAGGGATTGCTGCGAAGCCCGAAGAAAATCCGGGGTGTCGTCCGGGATGAACTGGTTGCCGTCAAGGAGCGCTACGCCGACGCGCGCCGCACGCAGGTGCTCGATATGGGCAGAGTGCAACTGACAGCCGAGGAGTTGATCCCTGACGAGCCTGCCTGGGTGGCCGTGAGCCGGGAGGGACTGCTGGCCCGTCTACCGGATGAGGGAACAGCGCCCCGGGTGCCATCCCGGCCGAAGGACGTGCCGGTCGCGCTGTTGACGGCCTCCACGCGGGACGTGTTGTATCTCTTCGCCAGCGACGGCAGCGCTGTCGCCTATCCCATTCACCAGCTTCCCGAGGGAGTGGCCTGGGAAGGGGCGGGCACGCACTACGCCGATTTGACGTCGCTGACGCGCCGCGATACCGTCGTGGCTGCGTTGGCGCTCCCCAGATCGTCGCCGGAGGCCCTGGCACAACACGCTCTGTTTCTCGTCACACGGCAGGGCATGGTCAAGCGTGTGGCGCTGGCGGACCTGCCCGGCGTGAGCGGCGATGCGTTCGTCGTGATGGGCGTGGAGCAGGGAGACGAACTCGGCTGGGCCACGGTGACGACCGGGGACGATCAGGTGTTGCTTGCCTCTGCCGAAGGCCGCGCGATTCGGTTCAAGGAGGAGGACGTGCGGGCTATGGGATTGCCGGCCGGAGGTGTCAAGGGCATGAGGCTGGGCGGCGCAACGGATCAAGTGGTGGCGGTCGCCGTCGTGCGCGCTCGCTCTGACCTCTTCGTCGTCGCCAGCGATGGCAAGGCCAAGCGCACGCCGCTGTCCGAGTATCCCACCCAGGGCCGCCACGGGCAGGGGGTGATCACTGCCCGCTTTGCCAAGCCTGACGTGCGTCTGGCGGGGGCATGCGTGATCCAGTCCGCTGACCCGGTGATACTGGTCACTCAGAAAGGGGCGGCCAAGACCATCCGCGCTCGTACGGCGCCGCGCGCGGGTCGGGCCACGCAGGGCGAGAGCATCATCGCGCTGCGGGGAGGCGATGAGGTGGCGGATGCCGTAGCGCCGTCGCCTCCGCTGAAGGCGCAGAATAGTTAATCCCGAGTCGTAGCCGCGATTTCCAATCGCGCAGTTGTGGCCGCGACCTTCAACCGCTGAGTCGTGGCCGCGACCTTCAACCGCTGAGCCGTGGCCGCGACCTTCAACCGCTGAGTCGTGGCCGCGACCTTCAACCGCTGAGTCGTAGCCGCGACCTTCAACCGCTGAGTCGTGGCCGCGACCTTCAACCGCTGAGTCGTAGCCGCGATTTCCAATCGCGCCTGATTGTGTTTGTTCGAGAACACTGTACGGTGGATAAGTAAGGAGGAGAGTGTCGAATGGCCTACCAGGATACCTGGGTGAACTGCACCCGCTGTGGAAGCCAGTTTGTCTTCAGAGTCGAGGATCAGCGCCGCCAGGCGGAACGGGGGGAGGAAATCACGCCGCCGACGCTGTGTCCGTCTTGCCGGGGCGTAGCTCCGGCGCGGCGGGAGTCGAGCTCCCGTCGGGAGCCCCGGCCCAGATCGAGGCAGAAGCCTGAGGCGAAGAAGACGCCAGCGTTCGGGACCGGACCCCGGGAGGGTGCTGTCAAGTGGTACGACCAGGAGAAAGGCTACGGATTCATCGTGGATTCCTCTGGGGAGGAGCTGTTCTTCCACCGAACCGGCCTTGCGCCGGGGGAGAGCCCGCATTTCCCCGAGGGTACGCAGGTTGGTTACCTTGTTGAGCAGACCGACAAAGGACCTCAGGCGACGGACGTAGAGCGGCTGGATGTAGAACACGGCGAGTAGTGACGCAAGCAACGGGCTCGCGGTCCAGGTCGATGTCCGTCGAGCCTCTTCGGATCATTCGTCAGTGCTTGGTTTCGCCCCTTCCTTGGGGGAACCTTTTGCCGTCCTGAGGCGTCTTAGACGGTAGAGCGTGTGCTGTCTCGCAGCCCTGGCGGCGGGGTACGTGGCACGGGGTAGCAGGCTGGCAAGCGCTGTGCGTACTGCGTGGTCTGCACTACGTAAGGAGGATGATCCGATGAAACGTCTAGACCTCTACAAGATTCTGTCCCTTGTTGCACTGTTCAGCCTGGTGCTGGGGGGCTGTCGTTCTGCTGTGGGGCCTACCCCCAGTCCTACGCCGCCTCCCTACACACCGCCTCCGCCTGACACGGTCTCCCCCATCGTCATCCAGCGCACGCCGGAGCGGGGAGAGGAACTGTCGCCCGATGGGATCGTTGAGCTGGTCTTCGACCGTCCCATGGACAAGCCCTCCGTCGAGGCGAGCTTCCTCGTTGGCCCCGACGTGCCGGGTAGCATCGAATGGGCTGACGAGCGCACCGTCCGTTTTAAGCCCGCCCGCGATCTCAAGCGAGACGCCGACTACTACGTCACGCTGAGTGCCGAGGCTAAGGCGACCGACGGCAATCTGCTCGATGGGGCTTACCGTTTCCGCTTCCGCACGGTTGGCTACCTGGAGGTGGCGCAGGTCATCCCCGCTCCAGGCGCGGAGGATGTGGAGGCCGGTAGTGCCGTCACCGTCATCTTTAACCGTCCCGTCGTGCCGTTGACGGCGGTCAGCGATCCGGCGACGGCTGAATTGCCTCAGCCGCTCGTGTTGGATCCGCCGGTCGAGGGCACTGGTGAATGGCTCAACACGTCTATCTACGTGTTCACCCCGGCTGGAACCCTGCCCGGTGGCACCAGGTACGAGGCCCGCGTCGCCGCTGGCCTGGCCGACACGACAGGCGGGGTCCTGGCTGAGGACTACGTCTGGTCCTTTTCCACCCAGCCTCCGCAGGTCGTTTGGGTTTCTCCCCACGAGGATGCCGAGCTGGTCGGCGTGGACACGGCCGTGGAGGTCTCCTTCAACATGCCGGTGGACTGCGCATCGGCTGCCCAGGCGTTCAGCCTGCGCACTGGCTTGCGCTCAATCCCTGGCTCCGTTGAGTGCGCAGAAGCCACGTTGGTGTTCACGCCTGGCGAGCGTCTGGTCTTCGACAAGACCTATAGGGCACAGGTGGATGCCGGTGTGCGAAGTGCCGAGGGTGGAGAGGGTATGGAAGGGGCCTACGAGTGGCGCTTCGACACCGTCCCGTTGCCACGCATCGTCGGCACGAGGCCCGAAGACGGCGAGCAAGACGCGTGGCCTCGTGCGGACTTCGAGATCATCTTCAATGCGCCCATCGACCCCGGCACCGTGATGCCCAACCTGGAGATGACCCCGCCCCTGTCCCCTACGCAGGTGTACACCTACTTCAACACCTGGGACAACACGTTTGTGCTTCGCTTCGGCGCTCAGCCCTCGACCGACTATGAGGTGCGCATCGGCCCCAACATCGCCGATCCCTACGGCAATACGACGGGACAGGAGATGACGGTGCGCTTTCGCACCGCGCCTCTACCGCCCCAGGCCAACATCCATATGCCCGGTCTGGTGGGCACTGCCGACGCGCACCAGCCTGCCCGCGTCCTCGTCAGTCACCTGAACGTCGCCCGCCTTGACTTGGCCCTCTACCGTCTTGACCTGGGGCAGTTCTTCCGCGCCCAGCAGGATTGGTGGGAGTGGCAGCCCGCAGGTGGCCCTGTCCGCCAGTGGACCAAGTCTGCCGTGTCTCCCCCCAATGAGGTCGCATACGCGCTGGTTGACCTGGTCGAGGGCGGAGGCACGTTGGCCCCGGGCGTGTACCTGTTGGATATGCGCGTCCCCGGCGTGGAGTACGATCGGTGGAGCCATCGCAAGCTGCTGGTGGTCTCGGACTACAACGTGACGTTCAAGACCAGCCAGGATGAGGTGTGGGTGTGGGTCACCGACCTGGCGACTGGTCGCCCTGCCCAGGGGCTCGCGTTGACCGCCCAGGGCCAGGGTGGCGACTCTCAGGGCACGAGCACCACCGACGCGGACGGCCTGGCCCGCTTCGCCGTGAACGCGGCCCGCTACGCCACGATGTACGTCGTGGCCCGAGAGCCCTTCGTGCTGGGCGCGACTGGCTGGGACTGGAGCGCCGGCATTGCGCCCTGGGACTTTGGCCTGGAGGAGGAATACGGCGGCGGGGCCTATCGTGCGCACGTCTACACGGACCGGTCCATCTACCGGCCCGATCAAACCGTCTATTTCCGTGGCATCCTGCGCGCTGAGGACGACGTGCATTACGATCTTCCGGGGCGCGGCACGGTTCAGGTGAGCGTGTACGATGCTGTGGGCGCGGAGGTGTACAACGAGCGACTGGAGCTCGATGATTTCGGTGCCTTTCACGGCGAAGTCGCGCTGGGGGAGGGGGCCGGCTTGGGCCGATATTCGCTTGGGGTTGAGTATGATAGGGAGTACTTCGGGGCTGGATTCCAGGTCGCCGCGTACCGCCCGCCGGAGTTCGAGGTGCGCGTCGTCCCGGAACAGCCAGAGTTGGCCGCGCCGACTTCCCCGCCTGTAGGGGGCATCGAAGGAGCCGCCACTCAAGCCCGGGCCGAGGTGCGCTATTTCTTCGGCGGTCCCGTCGCAAATGCAGACGTGGAATGGAATGTGCTCACCGCTCCCTACCGCTTCGAGCCGAGCCAGTTTGGCCGCTACGTCTTCACGGACGAGGATGATCCGTGGGTGTGTCACTGGTGTTGGTGGTGGGAGCCTCCTACACCCCAGGTAGTGCTCGGCGGCTCCGGCGCGACCGATGCCGGCGGTAACCTGACCATCCTGCTGCCTACGGAGGTAATGACCGGGGGGCAGAAGCTGACTATCGAGGCGACCGTCCGTGGCAAGGATGGGCAAGCCATCTCGGGCCGGGCCGACGTCGTGGTCCACCAGGGTGAGTTCTACGTGGGACTGGCCCCGCAGCAGGTCGTCGGTGAGGCAGGTGAGGAACTGGTCGTGGACGTGGTGACGGTGGACTGGGCCGGGGAACGGGTCCCCGACCGGCGCTTGGCGTTCGAGGTCTACCGCCGCGAGTGGGTGAACACCTTCGTCGAAGACGAGCTCGGCACGGGCTCGTGGGAGTGGGAGACGGTGGACACACTGGTCGACACGGGCACGCTGGTTACCGACGGCAACGGCGACGGTGTGGCGGCCTTCACGCCCGAGGACGGCGGCTCCTACCGCGTCGTCGTCAGCGGTCGCGACGGGAGGGAGCGCCTGGTGCGCAGTTCGACCTGGATTTGGGTCAGTGGATCCGAATACGTCTCCTGGCGGCGAGAGAACAACGATCGCATCACACTCGTCAGTGACAAGACCACCTACGTGCCCGGCGAGACCGCCGAGATCCTGATCCCCAGCCCGTTCGCGGGGGAGCAGTGGGCCTGGATCACCATCGAGCGGGGTGGGGTGCTCCATCAGGACGTCATGCGCCTGGAGAACAACTCCGCGATCTATCGTCTCCCCATAACCACCGACCATGTGCCCAACGTCTTCGTGTCCGCCGTCATCGTCAAGGGGCCAGATGCCACCGAGCCGGTGGCGACGCACAAGGTGGGCTACGTCACACTGACGGTCGAGCCCGTGGAGCAGGAGTTGGCGATCTCGCTGACTCCCCTCGTTTCCCTGTACGGTGAGGGAGGAATTCCCCAGGCTGCCCCCGGTGACACGGTATCCTTCGACGTGCAGGTCACCGACGCGAGCGGCGAACCTGTGGAGACCGCTTTCTCCCTTGACCTAGTGGACAAGGCGGTGTTGAGCCTCCAGCCGCGCACGCCGGACGCGATCCGCGCGGTGTTCTACGGGCGGCGCGGACTGGGTGTCGCGACCGCTAGCGGCCTGGTCATATCCGTCAACCGGCTGCTCCAGGAACAGGCGGAGGAACTGGAGGAGGTACTCGAAGAACCGCTAGAGGAAGAGGCCGCCGTGCGGGCCAGTGCCGCGGACGAGGATGCCGCCGGGGAGCCTATGGCAGCTCCCGCTCCCATGCCGACCATGACCGCCGCTGAGATGCCCGCCATGGCTGAAGCGGGGGGCATGAAAGAAGCGGCGGCCCCGCTCCCCGCGGGGGTCGAGCTGCGGGAGGAGTTCGCCGATACCGCCTTCTGGGATGCCGCCGTGGTCACCGACCGTACGGGCCGAGCTACGGTGGAGGTCGAGCTGCCGGACAACCTCACCACCTGGGTCTTCCGGGGGGTTGGGGTGACCGCCGCCACGCAGGTGGGTGAGGCGACTGCGGATCTGCTCGTCACCAAGCCGCTCCTGGTCAGGCCTGTGACACCGCGTTTCTTTGTCGTCGGCGACCGGGCGCAACTGGCGGCGTTGGTGAGCAATAATACCGGCGTGTCCCAGGACATCGAGGTCACGCTGCACGCAGAGGGCGTGCAAGTCGACGGATCGCCGAGTCAACAGGTCGACGTCCCCGCCGGCGGGGAGGCGAAGGTCGCCTGGTGGGTTGAGGTCGAGGACGTGCAGGCCGTGGACGTGGCGATGAGTGCTGTCGCGGGTGAATACTCCGATGCCGCGCGCCCGCGCCTCACGACCGGTCCGGAGGGTACGCTGCTGGTGTACCGGTACACCGCGCCGGAGATCGTCGGCACGGGCGGGCAGTTGGTGGACGAGGACACCCGCACCGAGGTGGTGGCGCTCCCGCCCAAGTACGACGACCGGCGGGGCGAACTCTCCGTCCGGCTCGATCCGTCGTTGGCGGCCGGGATGGTGGACGGACTGAGCTACCTGGAGCATTTCCCATATGAGTGCACCGAGCAGGTTGTCAGCCGCTTCCTGCCCAACGTGTTGACCTACCGGGCCTTGCGCGAGCTGGGGCTCTCCGATCCGGAGTTGGAGGCCAAGTTGCCCGGCCTGGTTGAGGAAGGGTTGGACAAGCTGTACGTGCGGCAGCACAGTGACGGTGGCTGGGGCTGGTGGTACCAGGGCGAGGGTGAGAGCAACCCCCACCTGAGCGCCTACGTCGTCTTCGCGCTGGTGAAGGCACGGGAGGCGGACTTCCCGGTGCAGGCGGGCGTGGTCGAGCGCGGCTTGAGCTACCTGGAGGGTGTCTTGGTCGGCGCCCGTGAGCTCCAGTCCTACCACGAGGCGAACCGCCAGGCGTTTATCCTCTACGCCATAGCCGAGGCCGGCCGGTCTCGGCAGACCAGCGAGTACACCGGCGACCTGTTCAGCCGCCGTGATAAGCTCAGCCACTACGGGCGGGCGTTCCTGGCGATGACCATGCAGTTGCACGCGGACGAGACCGGTATGCACGTCCCACAGGTCGCCACGCTGCTGTCGGATTTGCAGAACGCGGCCATCCTCAGCGCGACCGGCGCGCACTGGGAGGAGGCCGACTACGACTGGTGGGCCATGAACACCGACACGCGCTCCACTGCCGTCATCCTGGACGCGCTGGCACGGATTGACCCCGGCAACGCGCTCATCCCCAACGTAGTGCGCTGGCTGATGGTCGCCCGCCAGGATGGCATCTGGGAGACGACCCAGGAGACCGCCTGGGCGCTTATCGCGCTCACCGACTGGATGGCCGCCACCGGCGAACTGAAGGGCGAGTACGAGTACGGCGTGTGGCTCAACGACGACACGCTGGCTGAGGGCGCTGTGACCCCCGATACCGTAGACGAGCCCGTGCATCTGCGCGTGGACGTGGCGGACTTGCTTGGGGACGTCGGCAACCGGCTGACGATCGGGCGCGGGCCGGGCGAGGGCCGCCTGTACTACACGGCTCACCTCAAGGTCTTCCTCCCGGTGGAGGAGATCGAGCCGCTGAACCGGGGCATCATCCTGTCGCGCCAGTACAGCGCCCCGAGTTGCTCGGCAGGGGTTCAGTGCGCCCAGGTCGATGAAGCCGCCGTGGGCGACGTCGTGCAGGTGCGGTTGACGATCATTGCACCGCACGACCTGTACTACGTCGTTGTCGAGGATCCGCTGCCCGCCGGGGTCGAAGCGATTGACGTGAGCCTGGACACGAGCAGCCTCTTAGAGCGGACGCCGGGGCTCTACCGGGAGACGGAAAGCGAGTTCTGGTACGATTTCTACTACTGGTGGTGGCGTTGGTACAGCCGCAGCGAGATGCGCGACGACAAAGTGGTCCTCTTCGCCGACTACCTGCCGGCGGGCACCTACGAGTACGTCTACACCTTCCGCGCCACGGTGCCGGGCGAGTACCGGGTCATCCCGACCACGGCCCACGAGTTCTACTTCCCGGAGGTGTTTGGCCGGGCGGATGGCAGGTTGTTCACCATCGTGGAGTGATTGGCCCGCCGGGCCTTTGGGCATGGCATCACGCCGGAAACACCCCGCCTCAGAGCGGGGTGTTTCTGTTTGACTCTCGCGCAGCATTACGCTATACTGGCGATGCACTGTGTTGAGGAGAGATGTCTCGTATCGATCTCGGAGCCGAGGCATCTGTCCTCTTGGCGGTTGTAGTGCTGGGCTCGTCCGGCAAGGAGCTAGCAAGGTGGCGAATGAGAAGATCCTAATCGTCGAGGATGAGAGCGTCGTTGCCTTGGACCTGCGGGATAGGATCAAGAGGCTGGGATACAGCATCTCCGCTGTCGTGGCATCTGGGGAGGACGCCGTTCGAAGAGCGGTGGAGATGCACCCAGACTTGATCCTGATGGACGTTCGGCTGCGGGGGGAGATGGATGGCATCGAGGCCGCCGAGCAGATCCACGCGCGTTTCGACGTCCCCGTCATCTACCTCACTGCCTCTGCCGATAGCTCCACGCTCCAACGGGCGAAGGTGACGCAGCCCTACGGTTACGTGATCAAGCCCGCTGCCGACGTGGAGCTGAGAGCCGCCATCGAGATTGCCCTGGCCAAGCATGAGATGGAACGGAGGATCAGGGAGAGCGAACGTTGGCTGGCGACCACCCTCAGGAGCATCGGCGATGCGGTGATCGCCTCCGATCCCCAGGGGCGTATCCAGCTTCTGAATCCTGTGGCCGAAGCGCTGACGGGGTGGAGGCAGGAACAAGCGTTGGGCCAGGATCTGGCGGCGGTGTTCCGTGTTGTCCACGAGGACACACGGGAGCCGGTCGACGGTTACGTCGTGGAGGCGCTGCAGGGCAAGAGTGTAGATGGCTCGGCGAGTGACATCCTCCTGGTCGCGAAGGATGGCCCGGAAATCCCCATTGAGATCAACATGGCTCCGATCCTGGACGACGCAAGCCCCGCCGGTGGCGTCGTCTTGGTGTTCCGGGATATCACTGAGCGCCGGCGGGCCGAGGAGGCGCTAAGGCGACATCGGGATCACCTGGACGAATTGGTGAGGGAGCGGACCCGCGAACTGACGGCGGTCAATGAGCGGCTTCGTCGGGAGGTCGACGAGCGCACACGGGCGGAGGCGGACATTGCTCGTGCATCCGAGGCGCTGCGGGAGAGCGAGGAGACGGCGCGGGCGCTCTTGAATGCCCCGCTTGACGCCGCAATCCTGACGGATACCGAGGGCGTCGTCCTGGACGCCAACGAGACGATGTCTCGCCGGTTCGGCATGCGGGTGGATGAGCTGGTCGGGACTTGTATCTGGGATCTGTTGCCGCCCGATCTGGCAGAGCGCAGGCAGGCGTGTATCCGCGAGGTTCTGCGGTCGGGGGAGCCGATTCGCCACGAGGATGAGCGCCTGGGCACGTGGTTTGACAACGTGGCCTTTCCCATCTTTGATGCCCAGGGGAAGGTGACAAAGGTTGCTGCCTTGGCTCGTGACATCACCGAGCGCAAGCAGGTGGAGGAGGCGCTGCGCCGCTATGCCGAGGAGCAGGCGGCACTATACGCCGTCTCGTCCGCGGTTGCCACCTTGCTGGAGCCGGGCCAGGTGGCCTCGGTGGTCCTCGACGTGGTGCTATCGGTGGTAGATGGCGACGTTGGGTGGGTGACGGTGCTCGACCCCACGCCGGGGGATCCACTTCGCGTCGTCGCCCATCGCGGTGTGCCCGAAGCTCTGCTGGCAGCCATAGCCCAGGTCCCGCTGGGCGTGTGCCCGTTCTGCGAGGTGATGCAGGCCGCTGGCGGCGAGGATGCCCCGGGGGCATTGGTGCTCGACTGCGCCTGTTTCACGGATGAAGTCATTTCCAGCGCTGACCTCCACAGCCGGGTCTGTATCCCCCTGAGCGCGATGGACAGGACGTGGGGTGCTCTGAGCGTCGCCTGGCGTGCCCCTCGTTCTTACTCTGAACAGGATCGCGCACTGTTGATTGCCATCGGCCAACAGGCAGGGCTTGCCTTGCACAACGCACGGCTCTACCATGACGCCCGCCGGGTGGACCAGTTGAAGGTCCTCAACGAATTGGACCAGGCGCTTTCATCCACGTTGGACCTGAAGGAGGTGGTGGATGTCACGCTGCGTCACCTCGCCGCTGCCTTGAACACGTCCAGAGGCGCATTGATCCTGTATGATCCGCCGGTAGGCGGACGGCTGGGGAATGTCTTGACGCTCTCGCAGGGCTGGACAGAGCTTTCACTTTCTGAAACGAGTGTGGAGCGGCTCCAGGCGTTACTTCAGCGTTTGGGGCACCGCGGCGAGATAGCACCGCTCTCTAGCGAGGACTTGGACACGTTGATCGCCTGCCTGGATCCCCACCTGGCCCGAGCTATGGGCCCTGGAGACTTGGTCACCCCGATTTGGTGGCGACACGAGTTGATCGCCGTTCTGGGGCTTGGGGGTCGCCCTGCTGACCATCCCTTCACGGCCGAGGATCGGGCCCTGGTGCGGGCAGCAGCCCACCGCGCCGGACAGGCCATCCAGAACGCCCACCTCTACTCGGCCGCGCGGGCGCGCGCCGATGAACTGGCGGTACTGAGCGAGATTGGGCTGGCGCTGACCGCGACGTTGGATCAGGCCGCGGTGGCCCGCGCCACTCTGTCCCGCGTAAGAGACCTGTTTGGTGCCACGGGCGCAGCGTTGCTTTGTCCCGATCCGGAAGTGGGCGAGCTGGTTCTTCTGTACACGTTGGCCGGTGCTGCTCCGGTCGAGGTCTTGGTGCCTCTGTCGCCGGAGGAGGACACCCTTGGGTGGGTGCTGGCGCACCATCAGCCGTTGCTGTTCGAGGACGCCGAGAGCGACCCATACCTCTCGGACATCGGCGATAGGTACCTGGGCTTCCAGACGCGGGGTTTGATGATCGTCCCCCTGGTGACGCAGCAGAGGGACGCTGGCCTCATCGCGGTGTCTAGCGACGAACCGGGTGCCTTCACTCACGACGACCTACGCACCCTGCGGTCGCTTGCTCCCACGCTGGCCGTCGCGCTGGAGAATGCGCGCCTCTACGATGAATTGAAAGCGTTGCTACGTGAGCGCGAGCGGGCCCAAGCTCAACTGATCCAGGCGGAGAAGATGGGCGCTCTTGGCCGGTTGACTGCCTCCATCGCCCACGAGATCAACAACCCGATCCAGGCGGTGCAGACCTACCTGACGCTGGCTGAGGAGGAATTGGACGGCGATCAGCGGCGCGAGAAACTGCAGCGCTACGTGACCACCGTCGCGGGTGAGATCGACCGTGTCTCGACCATCGTGCAACGGATGCGAGATTTCTACCGGCCATCGCGCGCAGGGACAGCCCCTACCGACCTGCACGCTGTGCTGGAAAGCGTCCTGGCGCTCACCAGCAAGCAGATGCAACACAGCGAGATAAGCGTCGAGCGTGCGTGGGCCGACGATCTGCCTATGATTCAGGCGAACGGCGACCAACTCAGGCAGGTCTTTCTCAACCTGGTGCTCAACGCCGTGGATGCTATGGTTATGGGCGGTACGCTGCGTGTCTCCACTGCTCTGGATCAGATGCCGGTCGCTGGCGGCCTGCCGCCGCGTCGGGCGCTGCGCGTGGTGCTCAGCGACACAGGAGAGGGCGTGCCACCGGAAGATGTGTCGCGGCTGTTTGAGCCTTTCTTCACCACCAAGAAGCGCGGGTCAGGATTGGGGCTGTCCATCAGCTATGGCATCGTCCAGTCCCACGGTGGAGAGATCTCCGTGGCCAGCCAGGTGGGGACAGGGACCACCTTCACGGTTCTATTGCCTGTGGGACGCGGGGAGTGAGGAGTTGCCGGTACCCAGTACTCGCTCGAGCTGGGTGGGAGGGGACGCATGGGGAAGGTTAGGGCTCGTGTTGCAGAAAGGCGATGACCATGGAGACAGCGGCTAGGATCCTGCTTGTGGATGACGAGGAAAGCGTGCGTGCCTCCCTGGAGGAGCTCCTCACGCGCGACGGATATCACGTCGTGGCTGTGGAGAGCGGGGAGGCGGCGCTCCAGCGTATCGCCACACAGGAGTTTGACCTGGCCTTGGTTGACCTGAAGCTGGGGCAGGTGGAGGGCACTGAAGTACTGAAGGCACTCCACCAACGGTCGCCGGAGACGGTCGCGATCGTGCTCACCGCGCACGCTTCGTTGGAGACTGCGGTCGAGGCGCTGCGCCAGGGCGCGCACGATTACCTGTTCAAGCCGTGCAAACCGGCGGACCTGCGCGAGAGCATACGTGAAGGGCTGCTCAGTCGCCAGCAGGCACAGCAGGTGAGCTTGCTGCGCCAGGTCGAGCAGATGGCCGACAGCCTGGAGCACATTCGGGCTGCCGTTTCGGCGCAACTGGGTGGATTCTCATCACCCGCTGCCGAGTCGGCTCAGGCGGAGCAAAGGTTCCTGGGCTGGCAGGGACTGATCGTAGACCTCTCGCGTCACGTCGTCACCCTGGATGGTCACTTGCTTGATCTTAGCCCCACCGAGTTTGACCTGCTGGCGTACCTGACTCGCGAGGCTCCTCGGGTCGTCTCGCCGCAGGAACTGGTGCGCCAGGTGCAGGGGTACGAAAGCGAACAGTGGGAGGCGAGCGAGACGGTGCGCCAGCACGTCTACCGCATACGGCAGAAGATCAGGGAGACCGTGGGGCGAGCGGACATCGTCCGCACGGTGCGCGGAGTGGGTTATACGATGGGCGAGCCAGACGTATAGGGGCGCGTCAGACGCGTGTCAGATCGGTAGGGGTGCGTCAGACACGCGTCATTGTGCTGGATCGGGCCACGGTTGCTGCCGGGGCGGCCGGAAACGGTCGCCCCGGCCTTTTGTGTGCTGATGGAATCGTTACGCAACATTGACGCCGTGCTCACGGCACGCGTTCCACATTCTGCTATGATACAGCTACATGGTGCAGAGGTGAGACACGGGCCTCACCTCGCTCCATGGATGTCTTCAGAGCCTGCTACTGGACCTCTGAATCCGACGATATGGTGGGGCAAGCGAGTGCAGAAAGCTGTAGGAGGGACGATGAGCGCAGTTCAGGAATCCAGGCTTCTCTCGGCGGGACGCGTTTCGGCCGAGGAGGAAGTGGCCGTCGGTCGGTCGCTTCGAAGCGATGTCGCGGTGTGTCGTATCCTGATTGTGGACGACGAAGAAACCGTGGCCTTTGCGCTTCGGGACGGCCTGGAGATGTTGCCGAACTGCGAGATACTCGTGGCGGATGGAGGCGAGCGGGCGCTGCAAATCCTCGAGGAGCGGCCCTTTGATCTGTTGCTCACCGATTATCACATGCCGGGTATGGACGGCATAACGCTGGCGGCCCGAGTCCGGCAGTTGTATCCCGGGACAGTGGTCATCATCATCACCGCCTACGGCGACGACGTGCTGCGCAAGCGTGCCGCGCGCGCGTCCGTCCGGCGCGTTCTGGATAAACCGGTGGAACTCAACGAGATCCGGCGCGCCGTGCTGGAGGCGTTGGGTCGGCAGGAAGGCGCGCGTCGCTAGATATGTGCTCGGTGTCCAAGTGCTCTGTGAAGGAGTTGGAACCATGGCCAAGGCAGACATCTTGATCGTTGAGGACGAGAGCATCGTCGCCCTGGATATTCGGAGCCGGCTGAGCAGGTTGGGATACGCTGTCCCGGCAATTGCCTCCTCTGGGGAGCAAGCGGTCCGACGGGCGGCGGAATTGAGCCCCGACCTGGTCTTGATGGATATCCAGCTAAAGGGGGAAATGGACGGCGTGCAAGCCGCCGAGGCGATTCGTACTCAGCTTGACACTCCGGTGGTGTATCTCACGGCCTATGCGGACAGCAAGACTCTGGAGCGGGCAAAACTCACGGAGCCTTTCGGCTATATCCTAAAACCATTCGAAGAGAGAGATTTGCGGACGACGATTGAGATTGCGCTCTACAAACATGGCATGGAACGGAAGCTCAAGGAGAGTGAGCGGTGGCTCGCCACCACCCTCAACAGCATCGGTGACGCTGTGATTGCGACCGATGCTTTAGGTTGCATCAGATTCATGAACCCTGTGGCAGAAGCGCTGACGGGATGGCGACAGGAGGAGGTGTTGGGCCAGGATCTGACAGCCGTGTTCCACATCATTGACGGGGAAGCGCGGACCCCGGCCGAAAACCCCGTCTCCCGGGTGCTTCGGGAGGAGCGGGTTGTATGGCTGGAGAACAACACACTGCTCATCACGAGAGGTGGTGCAGAGACTCACATAGATGATAGCGCTGCCCCCATCAGAGGGGACAACGGGGAGATCATCGGCGTCGTCATGGTCTTCCGGGACGTCACCCAGCGCAAGCAGGCGGAGGAGGCGCTGCGCCGATACGCAGCCGAACTGGAGGCGCGTAACGAGGAATTGGATGCCTTTTCTCACACTGTGGCGCACGACCTCAAGGGGCCGCTAGGGCACATGGTCGGCTTTGCCGAGTTGCTAGAGGGTGATGGCGTGGAGATGCCGGACGAGGAGCGACGCGAGCACCTGCGCGTGATTGCGAACAGCGGGCGCAGAATGTGCGACGTCATTGACTCGCTGCTTCTCCTCGCCGGTGTGCGCCGAATGGAGAAGGCTCAGTTGAAGCCGCTCGATATGGGCAGCATCGTAGACCAGGTGTGTGGGCGCTTGCGCTACATGAGCGAGGAGTATCAGGCCGGGATTACCCTGCCGGACACCTGGCCCGTCGCGCTGGGCCACGCGGCGGGTGTTGAGGAGGTGTGGGTTAACTATCTCAGCAACGCGATCAAGTACGGGGGCCGTCCCCCAGAGGTGGAACTGGGCGCGACGCTCCAGCCGGGTGGCATGGTGCGTTTCTGGGTGCGTGACGACGGGGCTGGTCTCACGCCGGAGGAACAGCGCCGTTTGTTCACACCGTTCACGCGGCTTGAGCAGGTACGTGTCAAGGGCTACGGCTTAGGGCTGTCCATTGTTCGTCGGATCGTGGAGAAGCTGGGCGGCCAGGTGGGGGTGGAGAGCGAGGTGGGCCGGGGCAGCGAGTTTAGCTTCACCCTGCCGCGTGTGGCAGGTGAAGGGCAGGTAGTAGGAGAAGTTTCCTGTCGGAGGGACAGATGAAGTTGGTCTGCAGATGTCTGGTGGGGGACTCGTGTCTATGAATCTGTCTCCTGCCGATCAGGCGATACAGTACATTAGCTGGTTCCTGGCCCTAACCGAGTTCATCGTGGCTCTCTATGTCCTGGTGTTGAACGCGCGCCACATCGCCAACCGCCGCGTGCACGTTTTCCTCATGATCAGTGCAGTCACTGTCTTCGCCCTGGGTTACATGGAAAGCGTGGAAGACGTGGCCCAGGCTGTCTGGCCGACTGTTCTGATGGCGGCCACTGCGCCTGCGGCTGGTCCGTGGTCGTTTCTCCTGACCCTTACCCTGCTGAAGCCAGCTTGCCTGCGAGATCGGTGCCGATGGATCCCTTGGCTGATTTACGGCATGTGCATCCTGCCCGTCCTGTTTGTCGTGTCAGACGTCTGGCTGGGCACGCGGCTTTGGTATACCGGTCTCGACGCTGCGACCTATGTGGGGGGCTTTGTATCGCTGAATGAGTTTGCCAATGGCAGCTTCTCCCTCCCTATCCAGGTATTGAGCATCCGTGTGATGCCGCTCGTAGCCATCCCCCCGATGCTGTACGTGGCCTTGCGAGATAGACAGGCGCAGCCTTTGTCCCGGTGGCTGGCATGGCTGCTCCTGGTGGCGCACGTCGCCGCTATCACGATCCAGATGGGGCTGCGTGGCCTGCTCAGCGGCGGGTGGCCCACGCTCATCACCGGTACTCTCTTCGTTCTTGCTTACGGCTATGCCGCTTTCCAGCAGATGATCTCTGAACGGCGCCTGCAGAGGGGCCGGTTGCAGACCCGCCTGACGCTCCTCATCCTGGTGGTCACAATCCCTGTTCTCGTAGTAGTGGTGGCCTTTGTGAGTGATCGCGCCGGTGACCTGGTCCGGCAAGCCGCCGTTCAACCTGAGGAGGAGTTGCTGCATGCTCTGTGGTATTTCCAGCGCGTCTCCTGGGCCGCGCTGGCCATTGCGGTGATGACTCTGTGGACCCTCGCCTGGCTGGTCATCCGCCAGGCGTTGCGGCCTATCAGCACGCTGACCAGCACGGTGGCCGCTATCGCCGCTGGCGATCTGGCTCGTGCCGCGCCGGTGGAAAGCGAGGACGAAATTGGCGTCCTGGCTCGTGCTTTTAACGACATGACAGAGCAGCTTCGCGGCCTGATCGATAGACTGGAACAACGCGTGGCCGACCGGACCGCTGAACTCACGGCGGCCAATGAACGGCTTCAGCAGGAGATCGCCGAGCGCCAACGGGTGGAGGAGCAACTCAGGGAGTCGCTTGGCCAGAAGGAGGTGTTGCTGCATGAGATCCACCATCGGGTCAAGAACAACCTGCAGGTCATCTCCAGCCTGCTCAGTCTTGAAGCCGGTTCTATTGATGACCTGCAGACCATTGAGATCCTCCAGGACAGCCAGGACCGCGTCCGATCCATGGCGCTCATTCACGAGAAGCTGTATCAATCCCGGGACTTGGCGCGGGTGGACTTCGGTGAGTACATCCGTAGCCTGGCCGGGTACCTTTTCCGCACGTACAGTGCCACTCCGGGACGCATCACGCTGAACGTAGATGTGCGCCAGGTCTTGCTGCCCATACACACGGCGATTCCCTGTGGTCTGATCGTCAACGAACTCCTCTCCAACGCCCTGAAACACGCCTTCCCCGATGGGAGGGCCGGCGAGATCCGGGTCGCCTTTCACTCGGATGGTGATGGTCGTTCTGTGCTGGCTGTCAGAGACGATGGCGTGGGTCTGCCGAGGGACCTGGACTTCCTGAACACGGGCACGTTGGGCCTGCAACTGGTGCACACGTTGGTGGGGCAACTTGAGGGTGACGTCGACTTCGATAGCGACGGCGGCACAGGTACAGCGGTGTGGATTGCGTTCAGCGAGTCTGCATGAGTGATTACCACGGCACAGGGAGTGGCCAACACGATGGCAAATGCGAAGATACTGATCGTTGAGGATGAAGGCATCGTTGCGCTGGATTTGGCGAATCGGTTGCGGCGTATGGGATACTGCGTCGTTGATAGCGTCGGTTCCGGCGAGCGGGCGATCGAGCAGGCCACTGAGATGCGTCCAGATCTGGTGTTGATGGATATTCGATTGCGAGGGAAGCTGGACGGCATCGAAGCTGCCCAGGTGATTCGGGTTCAGCTTGACATCCCCGTGATCTATCTGACGGCTCTGGCGGACCGCGACACGATTCGGCGCGCCGAGATGACCCATCCCGCTGGTTACATCACCAAGCCGTTCGAGGACGAAGAGCTGCGGGCGACGATTGGCGCGGCCCTAGGCCGGAACGACGCGTGAGATAGGATCTGTGATGATGACGGAGCGGACCGCAGGAGGCTGATCAGGAGGGATCTATGGGCTCGCTTGAGATGTTCTGTGCATTGATCCCGTTCGCCCTGGCGGTGGCTTCCTCGACCGCGTTGGCGATCTACATCCTTATGTGGCGCCGTAGCATGCCTGGGGCTGGAGCGGTGGCGCTGCCCTTGCTGGCCATGGCTGCCTGGGCCGTGGCACACGCGCTGGAGCTAATGGGTACGACTATGTCCGCCAAGCTCTTCTGGTACAAGATGCGCTATGTGGGCATCGTCGTCTTGTCTCCGTCTTGGCTAGTCTATATCCTGCACTACACCAGGCGGGAGAAATGGCTCACGCGTCGCACCGTCGCCCTGCTGTGTGTTGTGCCCGTCATCGTTCTGTTGCTGGTTTTCACCAATGAGTCTCACGGCCTGATGTGGAGTCGCGCCGTGTGGGCGTCCGATGAAACGGCTTCGTTTCTGGATATCACGTACAGCGTGGGGATCTGGATTCCCATCGAGCATGCGTTCATCCTGGCACTGGTGGATACCTATCTACTGGTCCCAACGCGTGTGCATTCGCACCGCCTCTACCGCAGGCAAATCGACATGCTGCTGCTTGCCACATACCTGCCTTGGTTCGCAATCGCGCTCGAATTCCTCAGGTGGAAACCCTACCCGCAGTTCCAAGCGGTCCCCTTTGCGGTCATCTTGGTCGTTCAGATCGGGGCATGGGGTGTCTTTCGCCACCGGCTGGGCGACATCGTGCCGGTGGCGTACGAGGCGATTGTCAAAGGCATGTGCGATGCGGTTTTCGTGTTAGACCTGCAGAACCGCATCGTACAACTGAACTCTGCTGCCCAACGATTGATCGGTCAGGCAGTCCCGTGTGCCATTGGACAGGCCATCGAACGGGTATGGTCGGATTGGTCCGCTCTGGAGGGGATCCAGGACACCGGGGACGCGATCCTGGGCCGGGAAGATGAGCAACGCGCCTACGATGTGCGCATCTCCCCGTTGGTTGATGGACGCGGTCGGCTCGTCAGCCGGATTGTCGTCCTGCACGATGTCAGCGCGCTCAGGGAGGCAAACGAGGCGCTGCGGAGGGCGCGTGACGGGTTGGAGATGCGGGTTGAGGAGCGGACTGCGGATCTGAAGAGGGCCAATCGGAGTTTGCAGGCAGAGATCGCCAAGCGCCAACGCGCGCAGGAGGTTTTGCGAGAGAGCCAGGAAAGGTACCGGCTTCATTTCGAGAACGTCACCGATGTGATCTTCTCCGTCGATCGTGAGTTCCGCGTGCTCGACGTGTCGCCTAGCGTGGAAAGGCACCTGGGATACAAGCCTGAGGAACTGATTGGTAAACCCTTTCAGGATTTGAATGTCTTGGCGCCAGAGTATCTTGAAACCGCGCTCTCCGATACGTTGCGCGTCTTGGCGGGCGAGCCCGTTGATTCGACGGTGTACGAGTTCATCTGCAAGGATGGGACGAGGAAACTGAGTGAGATCGGTGGCGCCCCCTTGATCCGGGAGGGCGAGGTGATTGCAGTGGCGTGTGTCGCCAGAGACATCACTGAGCGGGTGCGGGCGGAGGAGGACGTCCGAGTTCGCACGGCCCAACTGGGGGCACTGCGCGAGGTGAGCCTGGAGCTGAGCGCTCAGCTAGATCTCGATGCCCTGCTTCAGTCCATCGTCTCGAGGGCCGTCGAACTGCTGGGGGGACGTACGGGGGGGCTCTACCTCTACCGGCCGAGCCGGGATGTGCTGGAGTGGGTGGTCAGCGTGGGCGGCACTGTGCCGCCTCTCGGAAGCACCCTCCGCCGGGGTGAGGGCATGTCCGGGAGGGGCTGGGAAACCGGCGAACCGCTCATCGTGGACGACTACCAGCGCTGGGAGGGCCGTCTGGCGGACTACGCGTCGCTTCCCTCTGTGGCTGTCTTGGCTGTGCCTGCTTACTGGGGTGGGAAGCTGCTGGGGGTAGTGAACGTCGCGCGGGAGTCGTCGTGTCCCTTCACCTCGGCCGATGCCGAGCTGCTGGATATGTTCGCCGCCCAGGCGGCCGTTGCCATTGAGAACGCCCGCCTATACGAGCAGGCGCAGCAAGAAATCGCCGTCCGGCAGCGCGCGCAGGAGGCGTTGCGGGTTTCGGAGGAGAAGTACCGCCTGGTCGTCGAGCATGCCAACGACACGATCGTCGTCGCTCAGGATGGCTTGTTCAAGTTCTTCAACCCTCGGGTGACGGAGCTCACTGGATATGCCTCCGAGGAGCTGATCCGTCAGCCGTTTACGAAGATCATCCACCCGGATGATCGCAGCATCGTGTCTGCACGTCATATCAGCAGGCTGAAGGGCGAGACGCCTCCCCCTGTCTATTCCTTCCGAGTCGTGGATCGGGACGGGAATGTCAAGTGGGTCGAGATCAAGGCAGTCCTGCTGACCTGGGAGGGCCGGCCTGCGACCCTGAGCTTCTTGAGCGACATCACCGAGCGCAGGCAGGCGGAGGAGCAGGTCAAGGCTTCTCTGCGGGAGAAGGAGGTCCTGCTACAGGAGATCCACCATCGGGTCAAGAACAACTTGCAGGTCGTCGCCAGCCTGCTCAACTTGCAGGCCGGGCACGTCGAGGATCAGCGGGCCATCGAGGTATTTCACGATAGCCAGAACCGCGTCCGCTCAATGGCGCTCATCCACGAAAAACTGTATCAGTCGGAGAACCTGGCCCGGGTTGACTTCGGCGATTACGTCCGGGAACTGGTTGCCCATCTGTGCCGTTCGTATGGCGCGCGTGCGCGGGGCATCCGTTTGAAGACGGATGCAAGCGACGTGTTCTTGGGGATAGATACGGCTGTGCCGTGTGGGTTGATCCTCAACGAACTGGCCTCCAATGCCCTGAAGCATGCGTTTCCTGATGGCCGGATGGGTGAAATACGGATTGGACTCTCAGAGAACGATGTGCGTCAAGTAACCCTGACGGTCGGTGACGACGGCGTGGGTCTTCCAGAGGGTCTGGACTTGTATGAAACGGACTCATTGGGACTGCAACTGGTGGTCACCCTGGTCAACCAGTTGGGAGGGACCATCGTGCTCGACAGCAGTGAGGGGACTGAATTCAGCGTGACGTTCTTCGCTCCATGACTCTGCCCCACGATGAGATGAGGAAACGCCGGCCCTGCGTATGATATGTCTGTGACGTGCTTTTGAACGGAGGAAGGTCATGCTTCGTAAGCTGCTAGGGACACTCGGCCCGGGCAAGATCCTGGTCATTAGCACAGGCCTCACGATTCTGGCCTCGGCTTCCATGTACGCGATCATCGGCGCTGTTACGGGCCATATTGCCATCGTCGGCATTGTCTCCGCGACTGTGATCCCTGCCGTCGTCGCCCCGCCCAGCCTCTATCTACTATTGAAGCTTCTATCCAGGCTTGACCTGGCAGAGCGGACGCTCGCAGAGGTCAACAGTGAACTGGAGCTGCGGGTCGAGCAGCGCACGGCTGAGTTGGTGAAGACCAACGAGGATCTACAGATCGAAATCGCTGAGCGCAGGCGAGCGGAGGAGCGCATCACAGCTTCGCTGCACGAGAAAGAGATTCTGTTACGGGAGATTCATCATCGGGTCAAGAACAACTTGCAGGTCATCTCCAGCCTGCTTAGCCTGCAGGCCGGTCACGTCGGAGCCCCACAGGTCCGTACCTTGCTTCAAGACAGCCAGAACCGCATCCGCTCGATGGTGCTCGTCCACGAGAAACTGTATCAGTCGGAGAACCTGGCCCAGGTTGACTTCGCCGAGTACGTCCGAGGCTTGGCCGTGTCTCTGCTTGGTTCTTGCGGTGCGGATGCACGAGGCATCGCACTGAAGGTCGAGGCGGATGACGTATTTCTGGGGATTGACGAGGCGGTCCCGTGTGGGCTGATCCTCAACGAGTTGGTCTCCAACGCCCTGAAACACGCGTTCCCCGATGGCCGGAGGGGTGAAATCTGGATTGGGCTTTCTGAGAACGGCGCTCGTCAGGTGACCTTGACGGTCGGTGACGACGGCGTCGGTTTGCCACGGGGGTTGGATTTCCGGGCCACGGAGTCACTGGGGCTGCAGTTGGTCACTACCTTGATGGGCCAACTGGGGGGCGAGATCAGTCTGGCCGGCGGTCGTGGGACCGAGTTCAAGATAACGGTTGATCCGCGCTCAGCGGGACTGTGAGAGAGGACCCCTGGGTCGTTGAGGATATCAGGAGGGAGTCGCTGACGATGCGCGCAAATGCCGAACGACTATCCGAGTTCACGATGCTCCTTGGGCGCTGGCTGATTGAGCCCGCCGCATCCGTGCGGAACCCGGTGGACCGCCGCCGTGCCCGCTCACTTTCTGCGCTGTTGATCGCCTTCACGGTTTTGCTGCTTATTTCGTTGCCGGAATCACCGGAGGGGCCGCAGGTTCCCGTGTCTCGGACCATGATCAGTCTGCTAGTCATCGCCGTCTCGTACGCACTCAGCCGTACCAGGTACTATCAAGTGGGTACGGTGCTCACCGTGTCTGTCATGTATGTGATGATGGTCGTCGTTGCGGTGTGCGATAGGGCGGACTACACGAGCTGTGGCATGAACCGCTCACTGATGTGGATGGTCTTGCCGTTGATGATGGGCAGTATGATGCTTCCGAGGCGGGGGACGGCGATTATGGCCGCTATGGCCTCCGGGGGAGTCCTGTTGCTGCCTGCGCTCGTGCCTGGTCTCACGTTGGCGGCGGTCTTCAGCGTGTGGCTGTTTGTTGTGAGCTGGTCTGTGCTGCAACTGGTCTTCCTGCTCCACCCCCACCGGCTGGAGCGGGACCTGCGGGAGAGCGAGGACCGGTATCGGACCATTCTCGAAAACATCGAGGATGGCTACTTCGAGGTAGACCTGGCCGGGACTCTCACGTTCTTCAACGATTCGATGTGCCGAGTGCTGGGGTTCTCTCGGGACGAGATGCTGGGCATGAACAATCGGCAGTTCATGGACGAAGAGACCGCCAAGAGCGCGTTCCGGGCGTTCAATCGAGTATACGCTACCAATCAGTCTGCCGGGAGGTTCGGTTGGGCGCTGACGAGGAGGGATGGCACGAAGCGATTCATCGAGGTTTCCATCTCTTTGATCCGCGCTCCGGCGGGGGAGCCGACCGGCTTTCGAGGCATCGCGCGTGACATCACTGAGCGCAGGCAGGCAGCGGAGGCGGTGCAGAGGGCGCACGACGAGTTGGAGAGCCGGGTTAAGGAGCGCACCGCCGAGCTGACGAGCGTCAACCAGGCGTTGCAGGTCGAAATCACCGACCGCAAGCGCGCGGAGGAGGCACTAGCTCGGCAGACCCAGGAACTCGCCCGTTCCAACGCGTTTATGACGGCTCTGAGCCAGGTGGCCGCGCGCGCTGGTACCGAGCCGGACCTCGATCAGTTCCTGGAAACCCTGGGCGCTGAGCTCGGGCGTCTGGGGCTTGTCTGCTTCCTGGCCCTGCTGGAGTCGGACACCAACGAGTTGGTGGGCCGTTACGTGTCGATCAAATCCTCTACTCTGGCGCTGGCCGAGAGACTGGCCGGGTCTACCGTGCGCACCTTTCGGATATCCCGTGAGCGTTGGCCTGTGTTTCGGGATATGGAGGCTGGTCGTGCCCTGTTTGTGTCTGATCCGATCGCCGAGACGAGCGCCGTACTGCCTTTTCTCCCGAGGCGGCTGATCGAGCGCCTCGTCCAGATGGTCGGTTGGGACAATTCATTGATCTCCCTCCCGTTGTTAGTCGAGGACCGGGTGATGGGTAGTCTGTCCGTGTGGGGTTCGGACCTGCGGGAAAGTGACGTGCCAGCGCTCTTGGTGTTTGCTGGCCAGGTGGCGACTGCCCTTGAGAACGCACGTCTGTACGCCGATGAGCGACAGCGAACCAAGGAGCTGACGCGCGTGGGCGGGGAGTTGGAGAGGGAACTCGTCGAGCGGGAGCGGGCGGAGGAGCAACTCAGGGCATCACTTGGGGAGAAGCAGGTGCTGCTGCAGGAGATCCACCACCGGGTCAAGAATAATCTGCAGATCATCGCCAGCCTGATCAACCTGCAGGCTGGCTGCGTCGAGGATGAAGGTGCCCTCGAGGTCTTCCGAGAAAGCCAGAACCGCATCCGCTCCATGGCGCTGATTCACGAACAGTTGTACCAGTCCCAGGACCTGGCGAGGATAGACTTCGCCGACTACCTCCGCGACCTGTCTGGTTATCTGTTCCGCGCGTACAGCGCTGATCCGGAGCACATCGTGTTGGAGGTGGCCGCCGCCGCCGTTTCTCTGGACATAGACACGGCGATTCCCTGTGGCTTGATCGTCAATGAACTGGTGTCCAATGCCCTGGAGCATGCCTTTCCTGACGGGCGAGCCGGTGAAATCCACCTCGTTCTGAGTTCTGGTCAGGATGGGAAAGTCGTGTTGCTCGTTGGTGACAACGGTGTGGGGTTACCGGCGGATTTGGATGTCCAAGAGACAGGCACGTTGGGCCTGCAGTTGGTGCACTCGCTGGTCGGGCAACTGGACGGTACGATCGAGGTGGACACGAGAGGCGGCACGGCGGTCAAAGTCACGTTTAGCACGCCGCCATCCCTACAAAGGCGCCATTCCGATGGCGCGCCGCCATCCCTACAAAGGCGCCATTCCGATGGCGCGCCGCCATCCCTACAAAGGCGCCATTCCGATGGCGCGCCGCCGTCGCTACAAAGGCGCCATTCCGATGGCGCGCCGCCGTCGCTGAGTTGAACTCTGCGTGAGGAAGGAAATCCTATGGTCTGGCAATGGACACCTTACATAATCCCGTTGCTCGTGGCAGCAGCGGCCTTGATCGGGTCGGCCTGCTACGTCTTCTGGCGACGCCGCCACGCGGCAGCGTCCAGAACGGGCGTGCTGCTCCTGTTGGCCTCCGCCCAATGGATGCTCGGCTACGTGCTGGAACTGGCGAGCGCCGACTTCCCGGCACAGGTCTTCTGGGATAAGGTGCAGTTCGTGGGCACCTGCATCCTTCCGACGGGCTGGCTGGTGTACGTCATACAGTACACCGGGCGGCAGAACTGGCTGACGCGTCGCAGACTGGCCCTGCTCAGTATTGTGCCTCTCGTCACGCTGTTGCTGGTCTTCACTAACGAGGCCCACGGCCTGATCTGGAGCAGCCAGTGGTTGGAGATGGACGGCCTGCTTGTGATCAAGCGGTCGTCCTGGGGCATGTGGTTGTGGGCCTACGCGGCATACTCGCACGTACTGGTGATCGCTGGCATCATTCTGCTCTTCCAGGCGCTCATCCGTTCGGGCCATCTCTATCGCTGGCAAGCCGCTGCGTTGCTCGTGACCGTCCTCGCTTCGTGGCTGGCGAACGCCGCGGAAGTCCTTTTCCATTGGAACCCGATTCTGCCGCTCGAGATGACGCCGTTGGCGCTCTGCGTCACGCTGCCGGCGGTCGCCTGGAGCTCGTATCGCCTGGAGCTTCGGCGTATTGTGCCGGTGGCGCGCGCCAGCGTCATCGAAAGCATGGAAGATGGCGTCCTGGTGCTGGATGCCCAGGACCGCATCGTGGATCTGAACCCCGCTGCACAAGGCGTGATCGGCGCGGATATGTCGGAGGCCATTGGACGGGCCACGGAGGAGGTGTGGCCGCGGTGGCGGGACGGCGTCGCTGCTCTCTCCGATGGCCCAGGCAGGGGCAAGGAGATCGCCCTGGGCCAAGGGGATGAGCGGCGTGTCTATGACGTGCGTGCCTCCTCCCTGACGGGCTGGCGCAGGCATCTTGTGGGCCGGGTGGTTGTCCTGCGCGACATCACTGAGCGCAAGAGGTACGCGGCTCACTTAGAGAGGAAAACCCGAGATCTGGAGTTGGTCCATCAGGTTTCGCAGGTGATCGGCTCCTCGTTGGATCTGAACCGTATCCTGCAGATGACGGTCGAACAAATGGCGACGTTGTTCGGGGTGGATCACAGCGGCGTTCTCTTGTTCGATGAGGCGCATACCTATGGGCAAGTGGTGGCTGAATACCCGTCCAGCGGGGCAACCGAGGAGCGGTTCCCCGTGCGTGGATACCTGGCGGCTGAGCGCATCATCGCCGAACAGAAGCCGTTAGTGATCGAGAATGTGTGGGATGACCCATTGATGAGCGCTGTAGGGGAGGCAATGCACCGACTGGATATTCAGTCTATGCTCATTGTGCCCGTGATTGTGAAGGGATGTGTGATTGGGAGCATTGGCCTGGATTCTGTGGGCCGGCGGCGACGTTACAGCACCGAAGAAGTAGCGCTGGCTCAGACCATCGCTAGCCAGGTCGCCATCGCCATCGAGAACGCTCGGTTATTCAAGCGTGCGCAGCAGGAACTCGCCGAGCGAGAGCGGGCGGAGGAGCAGCTCAGGGCGTCGCTCGGCGAGAAGGAGGTGTTGCTGCAGGAGATCCATCACCGGGTCAAGAACAACCTGCAGGTCATCGCCAGCCTGCTCAACCTGCAGGCTGACTGCGTCCAGGATGGACGAGTCAGCGAGGTCTTCCGAGAGAGTCAGAACCGCATTCACTCGATGGCCCTTATCCATGAGCAACTGTATCGCTCGCAGGATCTGGCCCGGATCGACTTTGCTGGATACCTTGAGAACCTGGCGCGCTATCTGATCCGTGTGTATGGTAGCGCTCCGGGCCCCATCGACTTGAAGGTTGATGCCGACGACATACCATTGCCCATAGACGTGGCGATTCCCTGCGGTCTCATCGTGGGCGAACTGGTTTCCAATTCCCTGAAGCACGCCTTCCCATCGGGGGAGGGAGGTGCAGTTCGTGTTGGCTTTCAGGCCGGCGGTGAAAAGCAGCTTCAGTTGCTCGTCGGCGACAACGGGGTGGGCTTGCCGTCGGACATAAGTTTCGAGGATACCGAGACCTTGGGCCTGCACCTGGTGCACACGTTGGTTCAGCAACTTGGGGGGCGAATTGAACTGGATAGAGGGCAGGGGACGGTGGTCAAAACCGTCCTCAACGTTCCAGAGCCACGGGGTGTGCAGGTGTGATAGACGCAGTCCGAGTCGCCCGCCTGTTAGGGTACGACCTTGCGGAACTCGCTGGCAAGCGGCGTGGGAGGAGATGATATGGCGGAAAGACGAATCTTGGTTGTTGAAGACGAAGGCATCGTGGCGCTGGACATGCAGAACAGGTTGCGACGGTTAGGGTACTTCGTTTGTGCCTTGACCGCGTCGGGCGAGGATGGCGTCAGCAAGGCAGCAGAGCTGCGTCCAGACCTGGTGCTGATGGACATCAACCTGCGTGGAGATATGGATGGAGTGGCAGCCGCTCACGAGATTCGCGCGCGCCTTGATATCCCGGTAGTGTATGTGACGGCCTACTCCGATGACGCCACATTGGAGCGAGCGAAAATCACGGAGCCCTTTGGCTACATCCTCAAACCATTCGAAGACAGGGGATTGCGGGCCACGATCGAGATGGCGCTCTTCAAGCACGAGGCGGAGCAGAAGCTGAAGGAGAGTGAGGCCCACCTGCGCGCGATTTATGAGTCGGCCATGGATGGGATGTTCGTCATTGACACGCGCGGTCGATACGTGGATGTGAATCCAGCCGGTTGTCGCATGTTTGGCTACACGCGGGACGAAATCTTGGGAGCCGACCTGCGCTTGCTGGTGTCGCCAGAACATGCTGAAGAAGCGCTGGCGATGGTTCCGTATGCCTGTCGTGAAGGGGGACGCATCTCCGAGGCCTGTCTGCGCAAGAAGGATGGCTCCAATATCTGGGTAGAGATGACGGTGACGCCATTGCGGGTGAACGGAGAGGAGTTGGCGCTGGGCATCAAGCGCGACGTCACCGAGCGTAAGCAGGCGGACGAGGCTCTGCGGCGCTACGCCGAGCGGCTTGAGGCGATGGAGCAGGCGGCCGCCGTTGTGAACAGCACGTTGGACCTCGACCACGTGTTGGACCATATCCTTGAGCAGGTGGAACGGGTTGTCGCCGGGGACACGTTCAATATCATGTTGGTCGAAGGCGACTTGGCCCGGATCGCCCGATGGCGGGGCTACGACGACCCTGACTGGGAGGAGCATATCCGCGCCCTATCTGTAGCCATTGACAGGTACCCTAAGCTAGTCGGGATGATGCAGACGGGGGATGCGGTCGTCGTGTCGGATACGACGGCCGATCCAGGTTGGGTCCCCACGGAGAGTCAGGGCTGGCTGCGCTCGTACGTTGGTGCACCCATCCAGGTGGGCGGCGCGACGGTGGGCTTCGTCAACGTGGACGGCAAGGTACCGGGTCAGTTTGACTCCGAGGACGCCCGGCATCTGAAGGTTTTTGCCAACCACGCCGCTATTGCTATCGAGAACGCTCGCTTGTACCAGGAACTGCACGGGCATGCCGAGCGGCTCGAGCAACGGGTGCAGGAGCGCACCGCCCAGTTTCAGGCCCAATACGCGCGCCTGGATGCGACCCTGCGCAGCACGGCCGATGGCATCGTTGTCACCGGCGCGGCAGGAGACATCCGTGAAGCCAACCCCGTGGCCAACGCCTGGCTTACCCACACGCTTTCTCCCGAGGACGCCGCCCGGTTGCGCGAAACGATACAGGACCTGGCTTGCCAGGCATGTGATCGGCCGGAGGCACTGCTGGAGTTGACAGGACTGGACCTGGAACTGAGGGCGTCGCCGCTCTCGGACCTGCCAGCGGAGGAGTCAGCGGCGGTCGTGGCCATCCACGACGTCAGCGAGCTCAAGGCGCTGGATCGCATGAAAACGCGCTTCGTCACTAACATCTCCCACGAATTGCGCACGCCTGTCACGACGATCAAGCTGTACACGTACCTGATGGGGCAACATCCAGAGGCGTGGGGCGACTATCTGGCCCCGCTGAAGAAGGAGGTGGACCATCAGGCCGGTCTGGTGGACGGTATCCTGGAGGTTTCCCGCATTGACGCCGGCCGGCTGGAGATGGAGCCCTGCGCGACCTGTCTCAACGGGTTAGCTCGAGCGGTCGTCGCCGACCACCGGGTGCTGGCAGAGAGCTGTGGACTGACCCTCGAGTGCTGCCCGTGCGATCCGGACCCCACGGCGTGGGTGGATCCGGGTCGAATGACCCAGGTGCTGAACAACCTGGTGGAAAACTCCATTCACTACACGCCGGAAGGGGGCGAGGTGGAGGTCTCCGTCGGCATGGAAGAGGCGGAGGGGCGGGGCTGGGCTGTTGTGACAGTGACGGACACGGGGATGGGTATTCCCGAGGAGGATCTTCCGCACATCTTCGAGCGCTTCTTCCGGGGAGAGAAGCCGCGACAGATGCAGATATCGGGCACCGGCCTGGGGCTCGCCATCGCTAAGGAAATCGTGGAGTTGCACGGCGGAAAGATTCTGGTGCAGAGTCAGCCGGACAGGGGCTCCACGTTCACCGTCCGGCTGCCCTTGGTCCAGTGAAGCTCCAGGTTATTGCCCGCAGGCTGCCCGGCATATCCCCGCCGGAGCCCGCCAGTTGTCTCCAGGTCTCGCTGCTCAGTATTTCTTCACGATAGACCGGTAGTTCGTCGGTTGCCGGCACTGCAACACCTGGGTCTCCTCCCGGTACTGGCGGACCTCGTCCAGGTCAATGCGCGCCACGGCGTAGCCCTCGCTGGGTTCCTCCGCCCTGGCGTATATCTTGCCCCGGGGGCCGATGATGCCGCTCTGGCCGAAGAAGGTGTACGAGGGTTCCTCGCCCACGCGGTTGGCGGCAGCCACGAAGACCGTGTTCTCGAAGGCGCGGGCCAGCAGATACACGCGCCATTCGTCGACGTGCGGCTCCTCCCAATTGGCGCACACGATCAGCAACTCTGCCCCTTCGAGCACCAGGCTGCGCGCTACCTCTGGGAAGGCCAGGTCCCACCCGATCATCAGCCCGACCGTGCCGAACGCCGTTTCGAAGGTGCTGATCCGAGGCCCGGGCCGGAAAGCGATGCGTTCCTCTCCCCGCAGGTGGACCTTGTGGTACTGACCGATGAGATCGCCGTCGGGCCCGATCAATACCGCGGTGTTGTAGAGAATGCTCTCGACCTTTTGCTTGCTGACCATCCCAAAGGCGACGTGCACACCGAACTCGCTCGCTCGCTGGGCGATCAGGTTGACCGTGGGGCCTGGGATGCGCTGGGCCATGTCTGGGAAATGTGGCCCGGCTTCATAGCCCGTCGTGACCAATTCCGGGAAGATGATCAGGTCTACCGGCTGTTCGCTCGCGACGCGGGACATGAATTCGCTCATCTTGACCAGTTTGTCTTCCATCTGGCCCAGTTCGGGTTTCATCTGTACCGTGGCAACTGAAATCTCGCGCATGATAGATAGTCCTCCGTATGTAGATGATGGCGATCTCTGTTCTTATTCCTCTGGGCACTACTCAGCCTTTGGCGCAATTCAAGACCTGACAGGTTTTAGATACTGGTTCTTGGCGTAGATGTCTCTCAAAACGCTAAGCTTGTTCATCTGAGAGGCTTTCTTGAAAACCTGTCAGGTCTGACTGAATAGTAACTTCCTCTGTCTCAACCGTATGCTTCAACCAGTACCTGCGGATCGTGTAGGGGCGCGGTTTCCGCGCCCCAGGGGTGGGCTTACCCGGCCAGTTTGGTCGCTTTGTCCGCCTCGGTAGAATCCAGGTTCTCTTCGTCGTGATCTTCCGGCCTTTCAGCATCCGGTGGCTGCCTTTGTTGTTCCAGCTTCTCCTGCAGACGGCCCAGGGCCGCCTCCCCCGCACGTTTGAGGATCCTGGGTCTGGGTGGTGGCTCCTCCTCCGGCTCGGCGAACGGATCACGGTCGTAGAGACGATAGAACACGTAGCGGCCCAGGACGCGTAGTGTCGCCAGCGTGGGTGCAGCGAGCAGCATGCCCAGGATACCGGCCAGGCTGCCGCCGATGATGATGCCGATCAGCACCATCAGTGGATGCAGGTTGAGGCTGCGGCCCAGGATTCGGGGCACGAGCAGGTTGCCCTCGACCTGTTGGATCAGGACGTACAATCCGACGACGACCACCGCGAACCAGAAATTGGTCAGTGGCAGATAGCTGGACCCCTTGAAAAGGGCCACCAGGATGGCCGGGATCAGCGCGAGGATCGGCCCGAGGTTAGGCACAAATTCCATCAGACCGGCCGTAAGGCCCAGCGCCACCGCGTAGGGCAGCCCGACGGCCATGCAGACCACGGTGGTGATGATCACCATGGCTCCGCCCAGCAGCAACTGGCCCCGCAGGAACGCGTTCCACGTGTCTGTGATCTGCAGACGCAGGCGCACGAAGTCGTCGCGATAGCCCGGTGGAGCCAGGTTGTCCAGGTGCTCGACGATGCGGTCGCCATCCCGAACCAGGTAGAAGGTGGTCACTAGGACGAAGATCAACTGCGCAGCCCCCGACGCCATGCCGAGCGCGACGTCCAGCGTTCCCTGGGCTACCGATGCCACGAAGGATCTCAACATCGAACTCAGTTCGGAGTATGCGTCGCTCAGGTCAAACGAGTAGCCGCGGATCTCCACCGGCTCTTCGAAGAAGGCACCGACGTCGGAGATGATGCGGATGAAGTCAACCTGCGCGGAACGCACGGCCCGCTGGATGCTGGGCACGATGGCCACCGGCGTGGCCAGTAATCCCAGCAACCCCAGCATCAGAACCAGGAAGACGAGGGCTGTGGCCAGCCCGCGTGAAACGTGGAGGTGGTCTGTCAGGAAATCGACGATAGGATCCAGGATGAAGGCCACCAGGAACGCGATCACCAGTGGGGGGATCACGCTGCGAAAGCGATAAAGCACCAGCGCCACCAGTACCAACATGACCACGACGACGATGCGCTTGGTGGACGTGCTCCAACGACGGACGGGTTCGCTCATCTATCCTTCCTTCTCATCGGTGTCCTATCCCCTTACCTGCACCAACCATGGGGCCAGCGCCCACACCCGCTCCCGGGCCAGGCCATACAGAGCCTCCCGCAGTGCGCTCAGCCCGATTGCTGGCAACAGCGATGGACCGCCAGGATCGTGCTGGCCTGGTGTCCCTCTCTGCATGGGGAACGGGGAAGGTGGCATCGCGTGCCGGGGCGGACGGACTTGCACCACCGTGTACTCTCGTTCGGCCTTGAGACCGGCTAGTTCCTTGGCCACGGCCAACGCTGTCTCGAAGTCGCCCAGTTCGTCCACCAGCCCGATCTCACGTGCCTGAGTGCCGGTCCACACCCGCCCGCGAGCGATCTCCTCTACCTGTTCCTCCGTCATGCCGCGACCTTCAGCCACGCGCGCCTTGAAGCGAGCGTAGCCCTCGCCCATGTCGCGCCGTACCCGGGCGCGTTCCTTATCACTGAAAGGGGCCATCTCCGAGTAGAGACCGGCCAACGCGCCCCGCTGGACTGGTTCACGCCTGACGCCCACCTTCTGATATAGGTCCGCCAGGACCAGCTTGCCGCCCCAGATGCCGATAGACCCGGTCAGCGTGGTCGGGCGGGCCACGATGCGGTTCGCCGGCGCCGAGACGTAGTAGCCGCCCGACGTGGCCTGTGCTCCCATCAGCACCACCACCGGCTTGCGCTCCCGCAGCCGGCGGACCTCGCGCCAGATCAAATCGGACGCCATGGCGGAGCCGCCCGGCGTCTCGACGTGGAAGACGATGGCCGCGATGTGGCTGTCGGCCTCGGCGCGCCGCAGTGCCTGGATGATCGTGTCCGCACCGGCCTGGGCCTCGACGACCGGGAACGGCACGGGAGCGGGTATCCGGTGGCTTTGCCCTGGGACGATCATCCCTTCCAGCGACACGACCCCGATGCGCTGGCGCGTCGTCCACTTGACCGGCTTGCGGAGCCAGCGGTTGGCCTGTTGCCAGGTGAGCAGCGCGGCTCCGCTGGGCTCACGACCGCTGGCTGCCCGGACATCGCCCCCCTGAACCTGGACCGCCCGGACGTCTGCGTCCGCTCCATCCCTGGCCGCATCCGCAGCGTCCGCTCGGTTCGCTCGGACCGCGGCCATCTTGGCCGCATCCACAGCGTCCGCCCGGACCGCGGTCATCTTGACCGCATCCGCAACGTCCGCTCGGACCGCGGCCATCTTGGCCGCATCCACAATGTCTCCCAACTCGTCCTCATACAGCACGCCATCGGCCAGGCCCGCCCGGACCGCCTCGTCAGGTGTGAGCGGCATGTCGTCGATCAGCGCGCGCACCCGTGCCACGTCGAGCCCGCGACCCTCAGCGATGGCATGGATGATCTCGTCGAAGTGGGAATCGAGAATGGCGTTGAGCATCTCTCGGTGCGCCCCGGTCATCGTCGAACGACGGAACATATCGGGCGCGACCTTGTACTCGGCGATAGACTCGAAGTCCGCCGTCACTCCTGCCAGAGCCAGTGTGTCTTTGAGGAAAATGGTCTCGGCGCGCAGTCCCAGCGCGGCCAGGCTGCCGCACGGCGGGAGAACGATCTCGTCGCAGGCTGAGGCCAGGTAATACTCGCCGGTGCTTGCGGTGGGCAGCCACGCGATCAGCCGTTTCCCTCGTGCCCGCAGCCTGAGCAGCATGCGGCGCAGGCTGTAGAGCTTGGGCAGTCTGGCCGGAAGCGTGTGGAAGCGCAAGACGACGCCCTGCACGCGGCTGTCGCCAGCGATCACCTCCAATGCCGAGCGCATGTCCTCCAGGCTGACTTCGCGGGGCAGCAGTGACAGGCGGTTGAAGGGGAAGGGCAGCGGGTCGCGCCGGGGCGTGCGTTCGGGGTAGGATCCCCGCAAGGGCAGCACCACGTAGTCGAGGCCCTTCCGGCGCAGCGAGCGCAGGAGATTAGCGCCAGTGTTTATCGTGTTGCGCAGGATGTCGCGGGGTTTCATGGGGTCGCGTCTTGCCTCTGACTGGTCTGACCACGCTGTGCGAGGGTGCCCATCACACCAGCCGCAGACCCGGGACCACGTCCAGGTCCCAACCGGCGCGGTCACCGGCGATGAAATGCCGGTACGCGCAGGCTCCGACCATCGCTGCGTTGTCGGTGCAGAGGATCGGCGGTGGATAGTATACCGGCACGCTGACACGCGTGGCCGTCGTGGCCCGCAGCGCCAGGTTCGCCGAGACGCCTCCGCAGAGCAACACGCCCGTCACGTCGAACGCCTCGGCCGCCCGCGCCGTCTTGGCCGACAGCACGTCGACCACGGCTTCTTGAAACCCGGCCGCCATATCGGCCAGCAGCCGGCCCTCGGGTGGGTCGCTGAGTCTCTGGACGGCCCGCAGCACGGCGGTCTTGAGGCCGCTGAAGCTGAAGTCGTACGGACGCCGGCCTTTGCGAGCGGCATCCGCATTGTCATCCAGCCATGCGCGGGGGAAGGCGAACTTCGCCGGGTTGCCCTGGCGGGCCGCCTTCTGAATCGAGGGGCCGCCGGGGTAGGGGAGCCCCAGCAGTCGTCCCACCTTGTCGAAGGCCTCGCCCGCGGCGTCGTCGAGTGTGCCGCCCAGGTACTCGTACTGGCCATGCTCGTGTATCAGGATGATCTCGGTGTGGCCTCCAGACACGACGAGCGCCAGCAGCGGGAACGCTACGTCTTCCCCGCCGTCCGTTGCCTGCATGAGCGAGGCTGGGGAATCCTCCTCAGTCACGTCCAACCAGTGGGCGTAGATGTGTGCCTCCAGGTGATTGACGCCGATCAGCGGCAGGTTGCGCCCCACCGCGATGCCCTTGGCGGCGTTGACCCCCACCAGGAGCGACCCCGCCAGCCCAGGCCCATACGTCACAGCCACGGCGTCCAGGTCGTCGAACCCCAGGTGAGCGCCTCGCATCGCCTGTTCAATCACCGGGACGATGGCCTCGATGTGGGCGCGCGAGGCGAGCTCGGGAAAGACGCCGCCATAGCGGGCGTGTAACTCTACCTGCGAGGCGACGATGTTAGATAGGATGCGCCGCCCATCCTCTATGACGGAGGCGGCTGTCTCGTCGCAGGAGGTCTCTATCGCAAGGATGCGGGTCACAGCTTGATCACCAGTTCCTTTGGGTAGCCTGTCAGGTTGTGTACGGTGCCATCGGGATCGATCCACACGTCGTCCTCGATGCGCATCCCGAAGCCTCGGTCAGGGTAATATAGCCCCGGCTCACAGGTGAAGACGTGACCGGGCTGCAGCACGTCGGTGTTCGAGGGCACGTCCGCGAACCGTGGCTCCTCGTGGACCGCCAATCCCAGCCCGTGGCCCAATGTGTGCACGTAGCCTGACTCGGTCTTCGAATCAGTGGCGATGGTCGGATGGCCGCGATTCTCGAAGAACTCGCACGTCATCTGCTGGTAACGTCGCGTTTCCGTTCCGACTTGGTAGGACGCCATCATCTTGGCCTGGCACTCGTACACGTCCTGGTATGCTTTCTCGATCTCCGGCGGTGCGTAGCCCAGGCAGAAGGTACGGGTGATGTCCGCGAAATAGCCACCGCCCGCCTCTTGGGGGAAGATGTCGAAGACGATGGTCTTGCCCAGTTCGACGATGTCCTCCATGCCGCCCTTGTTGTGAGGAACGCCTGCGTCGCGCCCGATGGAGAAGATGATACCCTCGGGGTCCTCGAGCCCCTGTGCCGCGATCAAGCGCGCGATTTCCTTGTGCACGCGTCCGATCATCAGCGGGGCACCATCGGCCTGCACCAACGCCCCGTCTTTCACCTGGTGTGACTGCAGAAACTCAACCGTCTGACCGATGACGTCACAGGTGCGCTTGCCTGCCCCCTGGATGCGCTCGGCCTCGACGGCGTCCTTGGTTGCGCGGGCAGCGTCGATCAGCGTCACGTCGAAATCCCCATATACCTCGATGCCGTCCAGGCGTTCGTTCAGCGCATTGAGGAACACCCAGGCGCTGCCCCGGTCCATCATGCCGTAGAAGCCCACGCGTCCGCTGACCTCCATGTCGGAGAATATGCGGCTGTACAGCTCGATCGCGGCGGCCAGTTGATCGCCCGTCTGGCGCAGGATACCGACGTAGTCGTACTTGTTCACGTTCACGGTGGTCAGCCCGCTGGCGGCGGCTTGCTCCCGCTCAATCGGCGAACACAGCAGCACGGGCTCGTGACCGCGCTTCTTGAGCACGCGTGCGCCCGTGAGGCCCGCGCCGTTGGTCATGTAGTACATAGGTGGGTTGCCGTGCACTTTGCCCGCGACGAGCATCGCGTCCAGGCCCCGCTCGTCCATCAGGTGGTCCAAATCTTGCTTCATGGTTTCTCCTCTGCTTCTGCCTTTAACTACGAACGGTCTTTCTCTGTGGTTGCATGTTTGACGGCTCTCAGCAAATCACGCTCCTGCTCGGGGATCACCGTGCGCGGATCGAGCACCAGACGATCCTCCTCAATGCGGGCCACGACCGGTGGGTCGCTGGCTCGAAGCGCCGCCGCCAGTTCGTCTGGATGCGTCACCGGTAGCGCGACCATCCTCGTGGGCAACGTCTCTCCCGGCAGGCTGCCTCCGCCGACTGTGGATTGCCCGTCCACCACCTCACCCGCTATGCCGTCGCGGCTCAGTGTCCTGCGCCACCGGCGTGCGCGTTGCCCGACCTCCGCCAGGGGCATAGCCATCATGCGCCAGACGGGTATCTGCTCGGTGGCTTCGTCCCTCAGGTAGTGCAGCAGTGTCGCTTGTAGGCCGGCCAGGCACAGCTTGTCGGCCCGCAGCGCGCGCGTCAGCGGGTGGCGTTTGAGTGGCTCGACGTATTCCGCCTGCCCGACGATGATGCCCGCCTGCGGCCCGCCCAGCAGCTTGTCGCCGCTGAAACACACGACCGCCGCCCCTGCGGCCACGCTCTCCTGTACCGTCGGCTCGTGCATCAGCCCGAACTGGGCCGTGTCCAGGAGTGCCCCGCTCCCCAGGTCGTGCATCACCGGCACCTTGTGATGCTCTCTCTCCAGCGCGACCAACTCGGCCAGCGTCGGTTCGGTCGTGAAGCCCACGATGCGGAAGTTGGAGTGGTGCGCTTGCAGGATCAGCGCCGCGTCCTCGTGCTCGTCCAGCGCCTTCGCGTAGTCGCGCAAGTGGGTGCGATTGGTCGTGCCGACCTCGATCAGCCGCGCCCCGCTCTGGGCCATCACGTCCGGCACGCGGAAGCCGCCGCCGATCTCGACCAGTTGCCCGCGCGATATGACCACGCCTCGGCCCTGGGCCAGCCCGGTCAATGCCAGGAGCACTGCGCCCGCGTTGTTGTTGACCACCAACGCCGCCTCCGCCCCCGTCAACTCGCGCAGCAGCTTCTCGGCGTGAATCGTGCGGTGACCGCGCCGGCCTGCCTGCAGGTCGTATTCGAGTGTCGAATAACCCCGGCTGACCGCCTCCATCGCCGCCCGGGTGGCGGAAGAGAGGGGAGCCCGTCCCATGTTGGTGTGGATAATCACGCCGGTGGCGTTGATGACCGGGCGCAGCGTCGGGGCCAGGAGTTCCTCCAGATGCGCACCCGCCCGGGAGACCAGTGTCCCGATGCCGGGCACGTCTGCCCCTGCCCGCACCTCGTCGCGCACCGCGTCTAGCGTTTCGCGCAATGCGTTCACCGTCTGGCGATGCCCGTACGTGGTGATCAGTTCCTCCACGGCCTCCTCGCCGAGCAGTCGATCCACGCTGGGGAGTTTGCGCAGTGCCTCGTTGCTCATGTGTATGCCTCGCTCGCCATGCTTGTGTCCTGTGCCCATATTATACTCTGAAACAGGCTAGTAGGACAAGGTTGCCTTGAGTTGAATCGCGCGCTCTTGTCGAAACCAGGTTTCTTCCGAAGAACCTGGTTTCTTCTACCCGAGGCAGGTTGGCGTGATAAGGTAACCTTGGGTCGGATCACCCACTGGTCTTAAGACAGGGCATCTGATATAATAAGTGCCAGGATGTCCCTACAGGTTGAGGGTTGTCGATTCTGACGCAAGCCGGGCTAGCCACGTGCTGGACGGTCGGGCTGCTGGAGGAGATGTGCTGGACACTTCATCGCGCGGGTACACAGTGATCACACCTCACCGTATCCTGGTAGTGGACGATGACCCGGCGATCCAGCGCATGGTCAGCGACAAACTCCAACTTGCTGGCTTCGACGTGTGGACCGCTGCATCCGGCCGGGAAGCGCTGGAGCTGATTGCCCAGCGCGGCCTACCTCACCTGGCCATCGTCGATATCATGATGCCCGGTATGGATGGCTTCGACTTCTGCCAGGAAGTGCAGACATTCACTGACCTGCCGATCGTCATGTTGACCGCGGTGGACGAGGAGGAGACCGTCATCCGCGGTATCCGCTACTTCGCCGAGGACTACATCACCAAGCCCTTCAGCCCTCGCGAGTTGGTCGCCCGCGTCGAGCGCGTGCTGCGCCGCATCGGCGACTTCGCCTATGCCCTCGATCCGCTTGTGTCGGTGGACGATCATCTGGCCGTAGACTTCGGCCATCAGCAGGCCATCGTGGACGGCCGGGCGACTGCCCTGACGCCCACTGAGACGAAGATTCTGTACATTCTCATGCGCAACGCCGGACGGACCGTCACCACCGACTTCCTCTTGCGCCGCCTGTGGCCGCTCGATCAGGTGTTCGAGGATACACTGCGCGTCCACGTCCACCGTCTGCGCAAGAAGATAGAGCTGCCTCCTGGCCCGCCTCAATACGTCGTCACCGAAAGGGGTCTGGGCTACAGGTTCGCGGCCAGGCACTGAAGAGAGGCGCGGGCGGGTTGGAGGCATAGGTTCGCCACAGTTCGGGCCCGACGGGTCTAGTATACGCCAAGGAGGACGAGATGAGCGATAGGCAATCGGAGGGTGAGCCGCAGGCCAGTGCCCCGCAAGATGTTGCGCACATCCGCGATATCATATTCGGCACTCAGATGCGCGATTATGAGCAGCGGTTCCAGGCTGTTCAGCGTGACGTGGAGCGGCTCCAGCGCGAGATTGACCGTCTGACCGAGCAACTGGCCGAGCAGGACAGCGGGCAGACCAAGAAACGACAGGCGCTGCGCCAGGAGATGCGCGCAGCCGACGACGACCTGCGGGATGAGCTCCGCCAGACGGCCGAGAAGCTGACGAACGACAAAGTGGACCGTGTCGCTTTGGGTGATTTGTTCGCCGAGCTTGGCGCGCACCTGAAGGCGGGTGGCTCTATCGCGGACGTGTTGAAGGGACTGGGTGAGTTGACACAGGACTAGATTGATGGCTGAGAGTAGCCCGTTGCCGCCCCGTGCGGCCCCCTCTGGCGAGGCACCGGACTCTGAGTCGCGGATGCCGCGAGACGATCCATCGTTGGAATCGTTGCGCGACATCCTGTTCGGTCGCTACCGCCAGCGGCTCGTCGAGTTGGAGGCGGAACTGGACGAACTCGAGCGGCGCATGGCTGACCCGGATGCCTTGGTCACGGTGATCGCGCCGGTACTCGGTGCCGCTATCCGGCGCAAGATCCGTGATGCCCGCGATGAGATGATCGAGGCCCTCTATCCGGTCATCGGGCAGGCTGTCGTCCGCGCGGTGTCCGAGGCCATCCGTGACCTGGCCCGTGCGGTGGATGCCCAGATGCGCGCCTCGCTCGGCCCTCGTGCCTTATGGCGGCGTTTGACTGCCCGGATCAGCGGCGTGTCCAGCGCCGACGTGGCGTTGCGAGATGCGCTCCCGTTCGCGGCGTCTGAGGTCTTCCTCGTCCATCGTGAGACCGGCTTGCTGCTGTGGCACGTCTCTCGTGATGGCGATGGCTCGCCAGATTCCGATCTCGTCAGCGGTATGCTGACCGCCATCCGTGACTTCGCCCAGGACGCCTTCGGACGGGGCAAAGAGGGGCAGCTTGACGAGATTCAGTACGGCGATTGGCGCATTCTGATTGAGGCGTCTCAACACGCCTATCTGGCCGTTGTCGTGGATGGCGTCGAACCCCTGAACTTCCGGGCTGAGATGCGGGAGCGGATTGTCGAGGTAGAGCATACCTACGAGAGACTTCTGCTGCGCTACGATGGCGATCCCACGCCCATAGCCCCGGTCGAAGAGTCGCTCCGCTCCCTGATAGCCTCCGTCGAACCTCCTGGCCTGAGCCGTGCCCAGAGGCGCGTGCTCTTTGGTGTGTTGGGCCTGATGTCCGTCTGCCTGCTCGCTGTCGTCCTGGCGGCGGGATGGGGCTGGCGGGCGATGCGCCGCACGCCCACCCCCACGGCCTTCGTGCCGACCGCCACGTTCACCGTCACTCCGTTGCCTACGTCTACCTCTACCTCTACGGCCTCTCCGACGCCTACGTCTACCCCATCGCCGACAGGTACGCCGACTCCCACGCCCACATCCACGCCCACGCCGAGCCCGACCGCCACTCCCATGCCCGTGACCGGTTTGATGACGGGCAATGTCTGGGTGCACGAGGGGCCATCCGCCGATTCGCCGCGCCTGGGCGTGGTGCTGCAGCGGGGTCAGGCAGTTGAGATCGTGAGCGTGCTGGGCGACTGGTACCGGGTGCGCTGGGCCCCGCAAGATCATGTCGAGATCACCGGCTGGGTGTCGGCGGTTTGGGTGGGCACGCCGCACGCCGTACCGGCTCGTATAATCACCCCGACGACGGGCTCACAGTAGGGTGGAGCAGCTATGTCGGTAGCCAAGGTCAGCAAGAAGGTCTGCCTGTTGGGTGACTTCGCCGTCGGCAAGACCAGCCTTGTGCGTCGTTTCGTGTATGATCTGTTCGATGACAGATACGTGAGCACCATCGGTGTCAAAGTCAGCCGCAAGACGGTTGCGGTCCCGGGGGGCGACGGCGTCACGGAGTTGGCGATGCTGCTATGGGACCTGGCGGGCAGCGAGGAGTTCAGCCGGATGCGGGCCAGCTACATGCGCGGCGCAGCCGGTGCTGTGCTGGTCTGTGACCTGACCCGTCCTGAAACGCTCGCAAGCCTGCGCTCCTATGTCCACGACCTGTCGAAGATCAATCCACAGGCGCAGTTCATCCTGGCCGCCAACAAGCGGGATCTGGTTGACCAGCGACAGCTCACCCAGGCAGAGATCGAGGCGGTCGCCGGCGACTTCGGCGCCCCGCACTATCTCACCAGCGCCAGAACCGGTGACGAGGTAGAAGCACTGTTTCGCCACCTGGGACGGCTGCTGATCGGTTAGGGCTTCTGGAGGGCTCCGTGGAGCTAGCTACGAGTCAGCTCATATTGCAGAGCTGTCGGATTGCCTACTTCGTGACCGACCGCGACTTGAACGTCCTGGAATCGGGTGGCGCGCTGGACGCGCTGTGTGGCGATCACGAGGCCGCTCTTGGGCGTTCATTGATGGAACTGGTGCCCGAATTCGTCGGCAGCGAGTCGTCGTTGGCCGACGTCTCGTCTGGAAGACTGCCTCAGTTTCAACTGGAGCTGGTCAATCGCTCTGCTCCTGAGGGCGATACCTGCTACATGACGCTCACCGCCTTGCCCTACGCAGGCCAGAGGACGGACGCGGCGATGCTCATCGTGGCCAGCGACACCTCTCGGGAAGCTGGCTACGTGCAGACGCTGAACCAGACGCGCAACGAGTTGCGTCTCACGTGCCGGGAGATCGCCGGGGAACGTGGGCGATTGCGGGCGTTGATGCAATCGAATCGCGATGGCATCGTCTTCGTTGGGACCGATCTGCGCGTGCAGTTCATCAACACCCCGGCGATTCAGATCTGCCATCTGCCCGGGCGGCCCGAGCGGTGGGTCACGCGCTCCATTCTGGATGTGCTCACCGCACTGCGTCGCCACGCCCCGGCGGTCGCGCGGGTTGGATTGGCCGAGATGCGTCGCTTGCAGGCGATGGATGGGCCGCCTGGTGAGGGCGAGTGTGAGTCGCCTCCCCGCGTGGTCCACTGGCTGAACCTGCCCGTGCTGGCCGACGCCGCACCGCTGGGCCGGCTGTTGGTTTTGCAGGACGTGACCGAACAGCGTCGGCTGGAGCAGATGCGCGACGACCTGGTTCATTCTCTGGTACACGATCTCCGCAACCCGCTTGCGGCGATCGCTCTCTCGCTACAGCTACTGGAGGTGAAGACTGCGGACGATCTCTCGCCCGACCTGCGCCGGACGCTGGCGAATGCTCGTAACAGCACCTTCGTGATGTCGGATCTGGTCGACAACATCCTGGACATGAGTCGCCTGGAAAGCGGGCAAATGCCCTTGCGGCGTGAGGCAGTGCCGATGGCCGACCTTGTCACGCGTGTGTTGCGTACGCAGTCGCTGCTGGCTTCTTACAAAGACCTGGCCCTGGAGAGCGACGTGTCGCCCGCGCTCTCGGACGCCTGGGCCGATGCCGGGATGATAGAGCGGGTGCTGCAGAACCTCCTCCGCAATGCCATCAAGTTCACCCCCCCGGGTGGATGGGTGCGGGTCGCGGCCGGACAGGGCGATGGAGGTCGGGATAGTGTCGCTCCCCGGTATGTGTGGGTCACCGTGGCGGACAATGGCCCTGGCATACCGGCTGAAGTGCAGGGCAGACTGTTCCAGAAGTTCGCTGCCGGCCAGCAGATGGAGCGGGGCAGCGGTATCGGGCTGGCCTTCTGCAAACTAGCCGTCGAGGCGCACGGTGGGCGCATCACCGTCGAAAGCGAGCCAGAGCGGGGAACCGCCTTTACTTTCACCTTGCCGATTGCTCCCGGCGCAACCCTCGCCGTCGGGGGAAACCCTTGACGTTTGACGCTAGACGCTAGACGTTTGACGCTAGACGCTAGACGTTTGACGCTGGACGCTAGACGTTTGACGCTGGACGTTTGACGTTCGGCACGTATCGTCTGTGGTGGCGCATGGATCCGAGCATACTTCAGACAGTGTTGCGAGACCGCAAGGTGGCCTATGCCGTCACCGACCGCGAATTGAGCGTGTTGGAGACGGGAGGCGCGGTGGATGCCTTGTGGGGCGACCAGCGCGCTCTTCTGGGGCGCTCTCTGTGCGACCTGGTGCCTGAGTTGGCTGGCAGTGAAGCAGCGTTGGCCGACGTACTGGATGGCGACTTGCCTCGCTTTGAGTTAGCGTGGGTCAACCGCCCAGCGGTCGACGGGCACACGATCTACCTCACCATGGTGAACCTTCCCCACCGCGACCAGGACGGCCAGATCGTCGGGCTCATTCACCTGGAGCAAGATGTCACCGAGGAAGGGACGATGCAGCAGCGTCTGATTCAACGCCGCAACGAGCTGCATCTGTTGCAGGCCCAACTGGCTCGACAGAACATGGCACTGGCCGCCGCCAACGCCGAACTACGCCGCCTGGACCAGGTGAAGTCCATGTTCGTCTCCGTGGCTGCTCACGAGTTGCGCACGCCGTTGGCGCCCATCAGCGGGTACGTGGAGATGCTCCTCGATGGGGACTTCGGCCCGCTCGCCGATGCCCAGCGCGAGCGCCTTGAGGTTGTCGAGGCGAACGTGCGCCGTCTCATGACCCTCACCAGCAACCTGCTCGACGAGACCCGGATAGAGACCGGGCACGTGGAGTTGGTGCTCCGGCCGACGGACCTGCGGGCGCTTGTGGATGTTGTCGTGGCTGAATACCAACCCCAGTTCGAGAGCAAGGCCCAGCGCTTCACGCTGCACGCGGCTCCCGATCTGCCGGATGCTCTGTGTGATGAGACGAGGGCCGCGCAGATCATCGCCAATCTGCTGAGCAACGCCAGCAAGTACACCCCCGCGGGTGGGCTGATCGGCATCCACTTGAAGCCCGCCGACGAGGCAGGTTTCCTTCAGGTCTCGGTCTTCGACGACGGCGTAGGTATGACGGTCGAGGACCAGGAGCGGCTGTTCGAGCGCTTCTTCCGTGCCGAGAGCGCTGCTTTGACCCAGGCCAGCGGTGCTGGCCTGGGCTTGCACATCACGCGCTCGCTGGTTGAACTGCACGGCGGGCGCATATGGTTCGAGAGCCAGACCGGTCGGGGCAGCACATTCCACGTCACCTTTCCCGTTGTCGAAGAGCCCGCCGTACCCTGAGTGAGCTCGCGGAAGCCTGGCTTCTCAGGGGGTGGGTATGCCATGTGCGGCACGTGAGCCGTAATGTGTCCTGTAACCTTGGCCTGCTACGATACCCATCAGACAGCACGTGTGGTGGGGGAGGGGCCATGAATTGGGATTCTACGTTTGCAGTACAGCGGGCGAACGCGCTGGCTGAGAGTCTGTTCGCCCTGGAGGAGCCTTGGCGCAGCCGATTCCTGTCGTGGGTGGCGTGCCGCGCTGGGGGTCGCGCGGCGCTCGACTCGATCCCGACACAGAGCCAGATGGCAGACTGGTTACGCGACTGCGAAGTGTACAGGGATACGGTGGCACTGTTCAGGGCCTGGCAGCCATCCTAGACACGCTCGTGCTCGTTGGACTGTGAGTTAGCTATGCTTGACGGAATTGTGCCTGTGTCGATCGCTCTCATCTTGGGCTTCATTGCCGGTTGGGTGGCGGCTTGGACGCTGTCGAAACGCCGGATCCACCGGCGCGATGAGCGCATCCGCAATCTGCGAACTTCTCTCAGGGCGGGGGACGTGCGCTTGCTGGATTTGAGGGCTCGCCTGCAAGCGTGCGAGGCGGAGTTGGATTCTGTGCGTAGCTGTGTCTGATCAGCAGAACCATGGAAAGGAGAACTGAAAATGGCGAGACTGGAGACGATAGAGGGCATCGGCCCGGTGTACGCGGACAAGCTCCGCGCGGCGGGTCTGGGGAGCGTGGAGGCGCTCCTCCGTGCCGGCGCGACCCCGCAGGGACGCAGGCAACTGGCGGAGAGCACCGGCATTGGCGACGAGTACATACTGGACTGGGTCAATCGAGCCGACCTGATGCGCGTTCGCGGCGTCGGTGAGGAGTATAGCGACCTTCTGGAGAAGGCCGGGGTGGACACTGTGGTTGAGTTGGCCCAGCGGAACCCCGACAATCTTCACGAAAAGCTGCTCCAGGTCAACGCCGAGAAACGGCTGGTCAGGCGTCCGCCCAGCCGGGCCATGGTCGCTTCCTGGGTCGAGCAAGCCAAGGTGCTGGCCAGGATCATGTCATATTGATTGGGGGTGGGCAACCGATCGCGTTTCTAGAACGGGAGGGGATCAATGAACTTCGTTGTGGGCTTGGTCGTCGGCTTGATCGTCGGGTGGCTGATCGAATGGATCATTGACTGGCTCTTCTGGCGTCGAAGGAACAGGACGCTGCGGGATAGGTTGGTTGAGGCCGAGGCCCAGGTCGGTGAGCTGGCGGCCAGGCTGGCGGAAGCCCCCACCGGCCCTGCCCGGGTGGTCGTGAAGGAAGTCGTGAAAGAGATCGTGAAGGAGAAGGATCGCCTGGAGCGAATCCGTGGCATCGGCCCGGTCTTTGCCCGTCGCTTCCAGGAGGCCGGGGTGCACACCTTTGCTGAGTTGGCCGCAATGGCTCCCGAACACGCGCGGGAAATCGTCGCTGTCGAGAACTGGCAGGCCGTGGATCCAGCCTCCTGGATTGCCCAGGCGTCGGAATTCGCTCACGGCTCCTCGGAGGAGAGCGATGGCTCACACCGCCAGTGAAGTCCGGCGCTTCGATCTCTTCAAGCTCATCGTGACGCTCGCGTTGCTGGTGCTCTTGGTCGTGCTTCTCATCGCGCGTTCGCGTCGCTCTGCTCCGGCCCCGACGCCCACCGCAGCGGTGCCTACCGCCGTGGTGGTTGCGGCGACCGAGCCGGCGGTCGAAGCCGAAGCTACCGCTGACGCGGATATTGGAGAGGCGGCTGAGGCTGAGATCGCCGTTCCAACACTGGACTCGCCGGTCGCCGGTGAGGTGTTGCCCGCCGGGGAGCTGGCGCTGAGTGGCACGGGCGAGCCAGGCTCGGAGGTGCAGATCGTGGTTGACGGTGAGGTCGTCGGCGTCGCCCCGGTGGGCAGCGACGGCAGGTGGACCTACGTCATCGATATCGAGGAGCCGGGCGAGCACGAGGTGGCCGTACGAGCCGTGGATGCTGGCGAGGAGGTGGTGGCTGTCTCGGAGCCAGTCCCGCTGATCGTTGCCGCTGAGGTGGTCGCCCCGACCCTGGATCCCTCGTTCGAGGGGGCCGAGCTGCCCGCCGGAGAGCTGACGCTGGGCGGCACGGGCGAGCCAGGCTCGGAGGTGCAGATCGTGGTTGACGGTGAGGTCGTCGGCGTCGCCCCGGTGGGCAGCGACGGCAGGTGGACCTGCGTCATCGACATCGAGGAGCCGGGCGAGCACGAGGTAGTCGTGCGAGCTGTGGATGCCGGCGAAGAGGTGGTGGCCGCCTCAGAGCCGGTGTCTGTGACCGTGGTCGCCGGGGTGGTCGCGCCGGAGTTTGAGGCCCCGGCCTCCGGGGCCGAGCTATCCGCCGGAGAGTTGACGCTGTCCGGCGTTGGCGAGCCTGGTACGGAAGTGGAGATCCTGGACAACGGAGTTGTCGTCGGTGTGGCACAGGTTGGTGACGATGGGCAGTGGCGTTTCACGTTCGAGCCAGAGCCCGGCGATCATCAATTGGCCGTGCGCGTGGCAGGAGACGAGGCGGCGGTGGGTGGCGCGGTTGCTGTCAAGGTGAGTAGCCCTCCTTCTGGCACGGCCTGTGATGCCCCGCTTGGCTCATGCACGGGTGATAAGTACGTCGTCGTCTCCGGGGACATGCTGTGGTGCATCAGCCGATGTGCGGATGTCAACCTGTACGCGGTGATCGCCGCCAATCCTGAGATCGAGAATCCCGATCTCATCTTTCCCGAGCAGATCATCCGCATCCCGCGCTAGGGAGAGGGCATCCCCGGTCACGGGGGCGTAATGTGTTTCGTAAGGTTCACCCGCTACAATGTATGGAGATAGAGCAAGTGAGCTACGCGAATAGGCTACAGCTACAGATGAGCAGGAGGGAAGTATAACCAATGAGTCAATCTGCACTAAATCTCGGCAACCTGTTTGGAACTGCCCTGGAGGCCATGACGGCCCACCGTCGGGAGATCAACGACCTGGACGGCTACAATGGCAACCACGGCGACAACATGGTCGAGAATCTCCGTATGATCACCGACGCGGTTCAGAGCAAGAGTTCGGAGCCGCCCACCGAGGCCCTCCACTACGCCGCTCAACTGCTGCAGTCGCAGGGCCGCGGCGGCACAAGCCGGTACTACGCCACGGGCCTGGATCAGGCGGCTGAACAGCTTCAGGGGCATGCCAGTCTGGGCGGCGATGACGTGATGTCGCTGGTTCAGACCCTCTTGGGCGCGATTCCGTCTCAAGGTTACCAGCCGCAGCCACAGGCCGGAGGGAGCGTTCTCGATCAGGTCTTGGGGCTTGCCGGCGGACAGTCACCCCAGTCACCCCAGTTGGATCAGGAGGGCGACGGCCTTGATATCGGCGACGTCGTGAATGCGCTGCTGCCTGCCGGTCTGGCTTTCTTGCAGGCCAAGCAGGCCGGTGCTGACACGAAGTCGGCGATCGGCCAGGCTCTCATGGGGGCACTGATGGGCGGACAGGTGAATCCACTTCAGACCGGGACGCCCCGCGCCGCTGCCGGGACGCTGATCGCGCAGACCATGCTCCAGGCACTGAGCGGCCGGAGGTAGTTTCCGGGCGCGTGGGGCGTGGGCACGGGTTTACCCGATTGGCGCATTTGCGCAGGTGTCCGACTATGTCGCGATCATATCGCGACCATATCACGATCGTATCGTAAGCAGAAATCAGACAGAAAACTGGAAAGGAGAGACAGCGATGGCTAAGAAACAACAGGAAAAGAAGAAGGGCATTCTGGGGCGGGCGATTGACGCGGTGACGACCCGCGACGAGAAGGCAGCCGCCGAGGCGGCAGAGCAAAAGGCCAAAGAGGTAGCCAAGGAGGCCGCTGCTGCCAGTGCCGCGGCCGCGCACGAAGCCTCCAAGCGCCGGGTGGCCGAGAGCAAGGCCAAGCGTGCCGAGGAAAAGGCGAAGGAGGCCGAGAAGGCCGCCGCTGAGGCAAAGGTCAAGCTACAACGCCTGGAGAGGGAGAAGCGGGAGAAACTGGCGACCGAGATGCGCGCGAAGCTGAAGCGCCAGGAAGAGGAGATGGCCGCCGCGGCGAAAGAGCGCACCTACGTGGTCAAGTCGGGCGATAGCTTGAGCAAGATCGCCAAGGAGGTTCTCGGCGATGCCAATCGCTGGCCCGAGATCTTCGAGGCCAACAAAGACCAGATCAAGGACCCGAACCTGATCCGCCCGGGGCAGGAGCTTCGTATCATCAATCGAGATGACTGACCCGAGGCATCGAAACCTGACCCGAACCTGATCCACCCGGGGCAGGAGCTTCGTGTCCCATCCTGGCCCGAACGGCTGACGAGCCTGGCCGGCGCGGTTGACGCTTCGTACGAACCGCGGGGGCCAGGCCAGAAATCGTGACCTGACGCAGGGGGTGTGCTCGGTGCATCAGCGCCGCACAGCCCCTGCTGTCACATACAGCGCCTGTCCCCATGCGCTGTGAGTTGACATCACGCTGATGTCACTTATAATATATGTTGTGCAACGACCGCTGCTTGCGGCGCTTCTTCATTCCCTCACGCTGGCCAACGTGGTACACCCATCGATCGGTGGGATGGCGCTGCACGGCTTCCCTCATGCAGTGGCGAAGTCGCTTCGCTTCCCATAGAGCAGCACGGGTGTGGGGGTGAGTATGATGGCGAACAGCGGCCTGGCATTGACAACTGTAGCTGTGATGTTGGTCAACTTGGCGGGTGTGGGCCTATCGCCAGCGCTTCACCTGCCAGCAGTGTCGGATGTTGGGCTGGATTCCCATGTGCCCGTCGTCTTGCCGCGCTGGTTCACCGCTGCTTCTGCTCCAGGTGAGCCCGAGACCGCCTGTCTGGCTGCTCTTCCTCCGTGGTTCACAGCTCCCGCTCGCTTCCCTGCTTCCCACGCCTCGCTTGCAGCCTCTGCCGATCATCACACCGTTGCGCCAGATGCTGTCACAGTCTCTGGCCCCACCGAGATCAACAACTGCGACACGGTCACCTACACGGTAGTCGCAGTCAACGACGCCATCACGACTACCAACGTGGTTATCACCAGCGCGATGCCGTCCGGCTTCGCGCCCACCGAGCGCGTGTGTGCTTATCCTTCTCTCGTTCCCAACGAGACCGTCACGTGCACCGCTACCTTCGTGGCCGGCTGCGACGCTGTATCCGGGCAGAACGAGACGCGCATCAGCCAGGACGGCTATGGGGACTTCACGGTCTACACAGAGTACCTCGTCAACCCGGGCGCGATCACGCTGCGCAAAGAGCCCGCCGTTACCGGTGCCTCGCTCGGTGACGTGGTCACCTGGACGATCTACGTGGAGAACACCGGCTATGGCACCGTCTCCAACGTCATGATCACGGACACCCTGGATGCAGGACTACAGTACGCGAGCGGTACCACAAGCACCTCGGTCATCTCCATTCCGGCCGGCGAGACGCGCACATTCGCCGTCAGCGCGCGGGTTGTGGGCTGCTCTGACCTGGTCAACAACGTGGAGGCTACCTGGGGCTGTGAAAGCGCGACCTGTCAGCGAGAGACGGCCACCGCCAGCATAGATCTGAAGACGCGTGAGCCGCTGCTCGCCTTCACGCCGCCCAGCATCGTCGTGGACTATTGCACCGGTCAGAGTACCTTCGCCATGCCCGTGAGCAACGTGGGCGCCGGTGACGCTTACACGCCCTCCGTCGCCGTGGATTTCTCCCCGCTGGGCGTTGTTGCCTCATCCGCTCCCTACACCGGTGGGTCTTTTCGCATACCCGGCGCTATCGCCGCCGGGAGCTCATATCCCCTGACGTTCACCCTCTCTGTGCCCGATCCACCATGCGGCGCGGCTGGTCAAGGTGATACGGCGCGGTACCAGCCTGTCTACTACGATGGGTGCAACAACCCGTTTTCCATCCCGCTTCGTGAGGGCTCCTGGACGGTGGGGGGTGGCACGCCGTCGCTGAGCGCGAGCAAGGCCGGCCCGTCCGAGGTCTACGCGGATGAACGGCTCACCTACACGCTCGGCGTGGACTTCAGCGACATCGCGGGCTCCGTTCTCATCACCGACGTTTTCCACGCCCCGTGCGGCTACACGTTGGTAGACGACGGGGGCGGGACGGTGGTCACTGCCACCAACCTGGTCACCGTCACCTGGAGCGTGGCCGCCAGCCCTTGGTCCGCTACGCTCGTCTTCTCCCCGACGAGGCAGTGCCCGGACGTGTGCGGCTGTTGTGGCGACTTTATCCAGAACACGCTGACCGCCTCTGGCAGCGACTGCCAGGACTGCGCCGTCACAGCATCCGAAAACCTGAATACGGCCATCCAGTGCCAGGGCCTGCTGCAGGCCCGGCCCAAGGCGGTGTCTCCCGTCAGTGCGGAGGCGTGCACCACCCGGACGTTCACCAACACCTACGTCTTCGGCAGCACGTTCGTCAACACGCCGACCTGGCAGGGTTTGGTCTTCACCGACGCCATGTCGAACCTGACCTACGTCGCGGCCAGCGCGCAGATCAGCCTCACCGGCGGGATGCAGGCCTGCACGGCAACCTTTGCTCTCGACGACGTCGATCCGTTGGTGATCAGTAGTATCTCCCCCACCTGTCCCGTCGACGTGCCCGGTGCGACGATGCGCATTGCTTACCAGGCGCTGGTCGAGGACAACTTCACGTGCGCTGGCGGCGAGTTCTACGATTGGTCCTACCTCAATGCTGGCGTCACCGGCACCTTCTGGTGCCCCGCGTGCGATGATGGTACGTTCGAGGAGGGAGTCTACGTGGGCGTCGAGGAGGCCCAGATGGCGGTGGAGATCGGCGGTGTGCCTGACATTGTCGCCGACTGCCAGGTGTTCACGCCCACCGTCACGATCAGGCGACTTGGCGACGTGCCTGCCTACGACGTGTACGTCACTATGCCCATCACTGACTACGCCAGCGTCGAGGTGCTGGGCTTTGACGGCGCTGTGCCGGTTTTCACGACCACCGACCCCATCAGCTATACCTGGTACTATTCCGATGCCTTCACGTCGGTCACCACGGCCACCGTACGTCTGCGCGTGCAGCACCTCTGCGCGCGCGTGAACCCGTTCCGCGCCACCGTGCGTCACGACAACGTCTGTGCCGACGACGACGTGTATGGCGGCGCTTGTGCTGCCACTGCCAGCGCGTCGTACACCTGGCTCCAATGCAATCCTATCCTGTACAAGTACCCCGAGTTGATCTACGCCGCGGATGACGTGATCACCTGGACGATGACGGTGATCAACTCTGCCCCTGGTGTGGCCTATGGGGTCACGCTCACGGATGGCTTGGGCTCTGGGCTGCGTTACATGCGCTCCACGATTACGTCGTCGGTGGGCTCCGCTGCTGGGGTGGCACCTGTCACCTCCACGAACGTGATCACCTGGGACGGTCTGACCGTGCTCCCTGGCGAGAAGTACACCCTCACGTTGGCTGCCGAGGTCGTCGGATGCGATGACCTGACCAACCGCTTCCACGGGCAGCGCGGGTGTGGTGGGACGGTCTGCCAGTCGGGATGCTCGCTTGCCTCCGCGGTCAGGTTGCCGCCGTCAGCGCTGGTTAACACGAATCTCGTCCGGCCGATTGCTTTCTGTCTCACCGGGACGGTCACCGCCACCGTGCGTAGCGCTGGCCTGTTGAGCGTCTACAGCGCCACGGTGACGGAGACGTTGCCAACCGGGCTGCTCTACGTGCCCGGCAGCAGCGAATACGTCGTGGGGACGGGGACGACGCCGCCTGCGAGCGGCTGGACTGCCGCGGGCGATCCGTCCGGCGCGCCGGACGGCCCGCTGGTTTGGACGTCCTCCGAGATCGCATCCTTGGCCCGTCTGCGCCCCAAGGAGACGACCTGGGTGCGTTCCCTCGTGTACGCAGACTGCGACTTCGAGGGCGGGCGCGTTGTTATCCGCACCTCCTATCAGGATGTGTGCCGTGATCCACGGTCTACGTCGGCCAGTGGCTATTTCGCGTCTGTGCTTCGGCCTGAGATGACCGGGCTGAAGGAGGGCCGCAACCTGAGCACCGGCTCCACCTGGGGGGGGCGCGTCCTTGCTGAGCCGGGGGAACAGGTGCAGTGGCAAATCACGCTGGACAACGGCAGCGCGATTCCTGCACCGCTCACTGTTGTCACGGATGTGCTTCCGTCGAACGTGTCCGTATCCGGCGTCAGCCCGCTGCCCGACTATCAGGCCGGGCGGGTGATCACGTGGTACGTGGGCTCCCTCACCGGCACCTGGACCGCCCGCATCACCGCCACGGTGGATGGCGGCGGGTGCACGGCGGTGGATGAGCGCAATGTGTTCACCGCGACGTGGGGCTGCCCGGAGACCGGCTGCCGCGAGCGGACAGTCGGCCAGGTGCCGCTGCGCACGCGCCCGGTGTATGGCGATCTGTCCGTCCGCGCGGACGTCGAACCCGGCACACTACATCGGTGCGGCGGCGTGCTGACCGTCACGCTGAACAACGACGGCCCGCCGGCCTACAGCGTGGCCCTGACCGACACGCTGCCCGCCGGCTTTGTCTACAGCGACACCCTGGCGGCCAGCACAGCGCCTTCCGGCACGCTGGACTTGGGCCAGACGACGGTCTTCACCTGGGGTGTCCTGCCCACCGGTCTCACCACGCTCACGCTGCGCGTCAACTCTGGTGCGAGCGGCGACTGTACCACGCCGGTCGGTGGGGACAACGTGATCGCTGTCCGGTACGACGACGCCGACTCGTGTGCCGCCACCGGTCCGTACACGGCCACTTCCTCCGCCGGGATCGACGTGATTGCCCCCGACCTGGGCGTAGAGAAATCGCCCCGCACCCAGTCCGTGGCCCTGGGGGGCACGGCTGTCTGGACGATCACGCTCACCAACGGCGGAAGTGGTGTGGCGGACAACGTCACCGTGGAGGATTCCCTGGGCGATGGCTTTGATTCCGCCGGCGTCGTCGAGGGGGACGGGGCCATCGTTGGGAACGGCCCGATCAGCATCACCTGGGCAGGCATCACGTTGAGCCCCGGGGTGACGTGGACGCGCCGTGTCACGGCCACGCTCAACGGACCGGGCGCGGGCCAGGCCAACCGCGTGACCGTCACCGGCGACTGTGATGCCGGCTGTACCTACACGGTGATCAGCGATACGGCCTACGCTGCCGGATTTGAGTTCGTCAAGCTACCCGATCTGCAAGTAGCTACGATTGGTGAAGTGATTTCGTTCACCATAGATATGCGCTACTACAAGCCACTGAGCTATACCAACGCCGCCGTCTACGACGCGCTGCCCGGCGGTTTGCGCTTCGTCACCAGCACGCTCTCCCAGGGGGGCGGGCCGTTCGTGCCTGTGTCTCCCACCATCGCCGTCGGCAACGTGCTGACCTGGGCGTTCGGCAGTGGGGTCGGCCCCGTCGTCGCTACCATCGTGCTGACAGCAGTGGTCGAGGGCGTCGTCTCCAACCGGGACGGCGTGACGCTGACCAACGAAGCGCACTTCGTGTGGGAGGAGTTTCAGGCCGGCGAGTACGTGCTCATTGACGAGGTGGACGACGTAGAGGTAGCCATCGTCGAGCCCCTGTTGCACCTTGGCAAGTCACACGTCACGCCGCACGGGTGCGGGGCCACGCTGTTTCAGGACAACTTCAACGACGGGAGTGCTGTCCCGGAGTGGACGCAGGTCAACAGCGGCTGGAGCGTGGCCGATGGCGTCTATCAGAACACCTCGACCGGCGACAACCGTCGTGCCTTCGCCGGCGCGTTCAGTTGGACGGATTACAGCTTCTCGGCCATGATCCGCTCGACGGATGGCGAGGACGAAGACCCCATCGGCCTGATCTTCCGGGCTCAGGACAGCAGCAACTACTATCTCTTCCAGTGGCAACGGGCCGGGAGTGGTTGGCGCCAACGCCTCCAGCAGGTTGGCTCGGGCGGCGGCACCTTGGACCAGAACACCGATCCAGCCGCTGCGTATGAGCTGGGACGTTGGTATCACGTCGAGATTCGGGCCGAGGGCAGCCTGCTGCGCGTCTTCGTGGACGGTCAGCAGGTCCTGTCCGCGATAGACACGACCTATCCGTCTGGACGGATTGGCCTGTATTCGCATCAGAATGCCGTCACGTCGTTCGACGATGTCCTCGTCACGCGCCTGCGCGATGACGCGTGCACCGTTGGCGCGAGCGACCGGGTGACCTACACCCTGCTCATCTCGAACCAGGGCCGAATCGCCGGCCATGACCTGGTCATCACGGACGCGCTACCCGCCGGGATGGATTTGCTCACCTACACCCTTGCCAGCGACGATCCGGCATCCGCGGTCGAGGTGGAGCCCGTCCCCATCCCCGGTGCCAGCGGCGTCTTGACCTGGGGGGTCAATTCCTTGGCGTCCACGTCTCCCTACAGTCCGCTGGCTCACACGGCCTTGACGCTGACCGTCGTCCTCCAGGTGTCTGATGGCGTCACGGCCAACACGATCCTTGACAACCAGGCTTTCCTCTCCTACGACAACTGGGAAGGGGATGGCGATCCGCGGGGTGACCCATACGGCATCAGCGTCGAGCGAGAGAGCAGCGGCGGCTCCCACTCCACAGCCGTGCGCACGGTGAACGGTGGGATGGCCAAGACGGTGACCTTCAGCCCGCCGCCGACCGCGACGTTGGGCACGCTGCTCACGTATACGCTCGTCGTGCCCGCGCAGCCCATCACCGCGACGCTGTACGACGTGGTCGTGACGGATACCCTGGACAGCCGTCTCTATATCGAGGGCGTCACGACGTCGGGGGGCACCGGCGTGGTCGCGGACTACGCGCCCGCGTCCGGGCTGGTGACGGCGACGTGTGGCAGCATCCCGCACGATACCCAGGCGGTGATCCGGATCACCGCGCGCATCTCCCACGCGTGGCCCAGCTTGGTGGGTGACGCAGATGCGGGCGACGTGATCACCGACGTGGCGTACATGCGACACGCCACCGCGCCGGTGACGGAGAGCGATGAAGTCAATACAGAGGTCGGTGAACCAGACGTCTCGGTTGCCAAGTCGCTGGAGTCATCCACGGGCGGCCTGACCGGCCTGGACGGCGCCGCCCTACTGACGTATACGCTGCGCCTCGTCAACGCGGGCTCCAGCCCGGCCTACAGCGTGCACGTCACCGACGCGCTCCCTGCCGGCATCAGCGTCACTGCCCAGTACGGCGGGGACGCGCGCAGCGGGCCGGTCGTTGGCCCAGACGTGATGACCTGGACGTTGAACGTCATCAGCAACGTGCTTCCGGCCGGCGAGGTGGCGCTCACCTACACCGCCCGCATCACGCAGGCCGGCAACGATGCCTGGCTGACCAACACGGTGGACGTCCTTTCCCATTCGCTGACCGAGACGGTCCCCGGTGTGCGCCCCTACACGGACACAGACGCGATCTCTGTGGAGACGCCGCCGGTGGCGCTCGTCAAGTCCACGGAGCCAATCACGCTGCGGGTGGGCGACCTGGTCACCTATCACCTGGTCTTCACGGTGCCCGCGGGCATGGTTGGCATGGGTGACAACTCCTACCTGCGCGACGTCTTGCCACCTGGCGTCTGGTACATCACCGACAGCGAGACGCTGCGGTGGACGCCGGCGACGGTGGGCGTGAGCTCCCCTGGACGGGACAGTGGAACGGTGGACGATTCCCAGGTGGTCACCTGGACCTTCGGGCGGCCTATCACGAGCGCTCAGGACGTGCCTACGGTCGTCACGCTGACGTTCCAGGCCCAGGCGGTGGGGCTGCGCATCACCGACGGCGTGCCGGTGTGGCCTGATCAGATGGCCGTCTATGCCCTTACCGACACAGTCGACCTTTGGCAGCGGGGTGAGTTCGTGGGCGAAGACGAGGCCAGCAACCGGGTGCTCCAACCCCGACTGACGATAGACAAGGACAGCATCCCGCCGTCCGGTTCCTATGTTCCTGCCAACTATCGCATCACCTATACGCTGAGCATAATCAACGATGGCCGCGGGCCGGCCCACGACGTCGTCATCAGCGATGTGCTGCCCTCCGGCCTGCACTACGTTACCTCTACCATCGTCAGCACGGCCCCTCCAACGGCAGCTTTCACCTACCAGCCGCCGGTGCGCGCCACCGATACCATCACCTGGCTGGTGAATGGCCTGTGGGGCACGGACTGGAACGCTGGACTGCCCGGCGTGGCCGTGATCACCATGGTGGCCCACGTCACGGAAACGCTCGGCGCGGGGGTCCGTCTGACGAACACGGCGGCGATCCCCGCCTACGACAGCCAGCCTGGCGAGGGTCCCGGTCCCTGGCAGCCCGATGAGCGCGAGTACACCGATGGTGAGGACGACGTCTGGCACCACACACCGTCACCGTCGGGCATCAAGGAGGTCCGTCCTGTCACGGCCACCATCGGCGACGAGATTGTCTTCACTCTGGTTGGACCATATCTGGATTTCGCTCTGTACGATGTCGTCGTAACCGACGTGGTGGATAGCCGGCTGACGGTGGCGGGCACGCAGGCTGTCGGCAGCGGCGCTCCGCCCATTCATTCCTCGTTCATCGGGAGCGTGGTCACGGGTACCTGGGGCTCTGTGCCAGCGCGCAGCTACTCGGCGCTCGTCATCACGACCACGCTCGCCGAACCGACTGCCGGCGCGGCCGGCGACCTGGTCACCAACACCGCCGCTTTCCAGTGGGCGCTCACACCCAACGGGCCACTACAGCCCATCACGTACGTCAACGTCGTCACCGTCACCGTCGTCGAACCGGCGCTGACTCTGCTCAAGGTCAGTGATCCCCCCACCACCAGCACGGTGGGCGCGGGGGACCGGGTGACCTACACGGTGCGTATCACGAACGGCTCGGCCATCACGGTCAGTCCGGCCTATGACGTCGTCCTCGCCGACACGCTCTCCGAGTGGATGCGGGACACTGCGCCCGTGCTTCTGGCGGCGAATCTGGATGGTGTGCCCGTCCCCGGCGGTGACTACGCCACGGCCTACAGTCTGGGCACAGGTGTCTTCACGGTGGCCTTCGCGCCGGCCTTCAGCATCCCGGTCGCCAGCGTGTTGACGATCCAGTACGTCGCGCGCGTCGACGGTGGCGTACCGGCACGTGTGGATCTGATCAACCAGGCGGAGGTGGGGTGGACCAGTCTGCCTGGTCCGGTGCCCGCCGAGCGTGGCTACGGCCCGATCTCGGGTACGACCAACGTGCACGCCGGCCTGCCGGACCTGGACCTGAGCAAGTCCGCCGCGATCGGCATCGTGGACGCCGGCGACTTGCTGACCTACACGCTCACCGTGACCAACGTTGGCATCGTGTCTGCCACGGGTGTGATCGTCACGGACGCGGTCCCGGCCGGTACCACCTTCTTCACCGCGACCGGGGCGGCGACGGCGCGCCATCCGCCGGTGGGAGGTACCGGCGCAGTCACGTGGTATGTGGGCATCCTGGATATCGGTGTGCCCAGGCCGGTGACCATGGTCGTCCTGGTGGACGGCAGCTTGCCCGCGGGGAGTATCGTCACCAACACGGCCTGGGTGTCCGGCACCGAGGGGCTCACCGACACCGGCACGATCACAACCCCCGTCGGCGTCGTTGCCGACGTCGCTGTCTCCAAGACTGATTGGCCCGACCCGGTCGCTGCGGGCGCGCTGCTCACCTATACGCTGGAGGCGGTCAACAACGGCCCCAGCGACGCCGATGACGTGCGGGTCGAGGACACACTTCCGCCAGAGGTGACCTTCATCACCGCAACCGTCCCCGTCACGATTGCCCTGCCCGCCCTGGCGTGGCATCTGGGCACGCTGGCAGCCGGCGAGGTACGTCTCGTCACGGTGACAGTGCGGGTGAAACCGGACGTGACGCGGACGTTCACGAACACCGCCGCAGTCACCACCACCACGCCCGGCGACGATCCGGGCAACGACGAATACGCTGAACCCACCACACCGCTGACGCCCGGCCTGCAACTGGTGAAGACCGTGGAGCCGGGACAGGTCGTGCGTGGAATGCTGTTCACCTACACGCTGCGCATCGTCAACACGGGGCAGGTCACCGTCGCCGCGTTGCGTCTCACAGACACGCTCCCTTCGACCGATTTCCACTACGTCGCCGGCTCCGGCGTCCCGACCGATCCGGACGTCATCGTTGGACCTCTGTTGGGCTGGTCGGATCTGGTGCCTGTGGTGGGACCTCTCTCCCCGGGCGCGAGCCTCAGCGTCACCTTCCAGGTCACGACCGCGGTGGCGACCGGCGGCTACACCAACGTGGCCGGCGTCGAAGGCGACCATCCCGGTGGCACCATTACCGACACCGGCGACGTGCCGGTCTCTGTCGTGACCCCGACGATCGCGCTGGACAAGCGATTGGTGGCCTTCGACGACGACGAGCTATATCCCAACTACGTCACGTTCACCATCGCCATCACCAACCTCGGCCCCAGTGCCATCGGTGCGTTGCCGCTGCAGGATCGCTACGATCCCTACTACCTGGCGCTCGTGGATGCGCGTCCGTCCCCTGACACCCACGACAGCGGTGCGGGCACGATGGCTTGGGACGACCTGACGGGGCCAGCCCCCCATGGCTTCGGGCGCGATCTGCCCGCCGGCGAGGCATTCCGCTTGACCACCGTCTTCAGCGTCGCGCACACCATTGATGTGACGACGACCAATGTCGTGACGACGACCGGTGGCGAGGACGTTCACGACAACCCGATCAACGACGACGTGGAGACTGAGTCCATCACGGACGTCATACCGACGGCTGTGGAGTTGCTCTACTTCCGCATTGACGCCGTCAGCGGGCGCACAGTGCCATTGAGGTGGGCCACCGCGGCGGAGGTTGACAATTTCGGCTTCAACGTGTACCGGTCGCCGGTCGCCGATCGTTCTCAGGCCAGCCTGCGAGCTTTCGTCCCTGGCCAGGCGCGCGCCGGCGGAGCCACCTATCGCTACGACGACACGGTGCCCGCCGATGGTATCTGGTGGTATTGGCTGGCCGATGTAGACACCTCTGGGCTGGAGACTTTCCACGGGCCGGTGAGCGCCCGAGTGGGAATCAGCAGTCTGTTCCAAAGGATCTATCTGCCGCTGGTGATGCGGTGAGATGCACGACACGCGAGGCGGCGAATAGTCTTGAATCCTATTTTAACATATAGTTATTGACTTTATTATACAAAAGTGATATACTGGTCGTTAGTTGGATAGGCATCGTTTTGGTGGACGGTCTCTTGGCCGAAAGGGGGTGGGGCAAGATGATGCGCAAGACATGGGCTCCAGGTAATTCGTATGATGAACTCTCGGACGAGGAGAGGGGTACGATCCGATCGGTGTCTGGCTCCGCTCGCTCGCGCATTCCCGGACGAGGCATCCGCCTCCGTGGCGTGTTGTTTCCCCTGGCTCTGCTGGTCGCCGTATTGGCGGGTCTCCTATTTGACTTGACGGCTCTCGCCGCACACCAGCCCCCGGTCCAGACATATTACGTGCCGCTCCCTGAGGAGCAGGTGCGCGAATCTCTCCTGACACTCTACAGCGCTGTGGGTGATGACATACGGACCGTGGTCTCCATCGCTGCGATCTCTGACGATACCATCATCTACTACGATCAGTGGGAGAACGGGTACGAGGCTGATATCGGCCATCCCTCGGACATCTACGACGCTGCGACCAATCCAGATGGTGTGCAGATATGGGGCGATGCGGATCCATCCAACGGGGCGCCTCCCGGCGTTCCCGGCGACGTAATCGACGCTGGCACCATCGTCGTGCTGGAGAACACGATACCCTCGAATCCGCGCAATTCGACGAACATCTTCTTCGATGGTCAAGACAAGTTTGCCGTCACCAACCCCGTGGCCGTCACCCGGGCTGCCTGGGCGATTAGCCCGGGCACGGTGCTGGCTGGCGCGGTGGAGGTGTATGATACCGGCTACTTTGGCACCAGCTTCGAAGCCGTCGTGGGTGAGAACGTCCCTTCCGACGATATGTTCGAGTACGTGACACTGGTGGTCCAGGCGGCTGAGGACAATACGAGTGTGCAGATTGACTGGGACGATGATGGCACCGTCGACGTCACGCGGGCCCTCGACGAGGGTCAGAGCTACCAGGTACCTGCCGGTGAGTCGGTCGTGGCCGGTGCCACGGTGACGGCCTCTGCGCCCGTGCAGGTGCACATGCTCACCGGTGACATCGGTACCCGGTACGAGTCGCGCTGGTACACGCTCTTGCCCGTTTGTTGCGATCGCTACTACAGCCCTGTGAGCACCAGGAGCACCGATCCGACCGATATCTTCGTCTACAACCCCAACGCGTCGGCCATTACCGTCGAGTGGGAGACGGACGTCGGCGCTCAAACAGCGCTGAGCGTACCTGCTGGAGGCGTCGTGCGCCAGCGGATGCCAAATGGCTCCGGCGCTCACTTCTACACTACAGACGGCAGCCTGTTCTACGCTCTCGCCACTGTGGATTCTGATACGACGAGCAACAGCAACTTCGACTGGGGGTTTATGCTGATGCCGGGGCGCCTCTTGTCCACACAGGCACTCGTCGGGTGGGGGCCAGGAGCCGATACGAACTCCCCCTCCTATACGGGTCAGAACGGCAGCCCAGTCTGGACGACACCCGTGAGTGATACGACTGTCTACGTTGACTACGATAGCGACCCGACGACGGGTCCATTCACCGATCCCAACGGCAACGGATACGACGTGGCGTACACCCTCAATGCTTTTCAGCGTCAGCGCATTTTCGATCCCGACGGTGATCAGACGGGCATTCTCCTGTACACGTTGGATGGTACTCAGATCGCCGTCGCCTGGGGCCAGGATCCGGACAACGCGAATCAGAGCGTGCCCTACCTGGATCTTGGTACGACTGTGCCCCCCTTGCTCGCCTTCGCGGCGGGCAAGGATGCAGGGCTGGCGAACGATGTCAATGGGGACGGTGCTGTCGGCCCGGGCGATACGTTGAACTACACGATCACCGTCCGGAGCATGAGCCGTGTGCCTGTGCCCGATGTCGTCGTCAGTGATACGGTGCCGCTGCACACGACGTACGTGCCCAACAGCACACAGTTTGACGATGGCTCCTCGCTGGTTACCGTGCCGGATGCCGGGACCACTGCGTTCCCGCTGGACGAGGGTGGAACTAACCTGGGTACACTGCCGGTGAATGGCGTGTTCACCGTCACTTTCCAGATGACCGTGGATGACCCCCTTCCGCCCGGAGTCGAGCGTGTCGTCAACCAGGCCACGGTGAGCGCAGTGGGTGAGGAGGTCAACCCCGGGACCCAGACGCCGGTGGCGGCCACCCCCGTACTGGAGGCGGAAAAGGACGACGCGCTGTTCGTGGATGCCGACGGCAACGGTGTGCCCTCACCGGGCGATACACTGCGCTACGAAATGCGCATTGTCAACAGTGGCACCGTTTCGGTCACGGGTGTGACGCTCAACGACATTCCAGATTCGAATACGACGCTGGTGAGCGGCTCCGTGACGACCACCCAGGGCACCGTTACGAGCGGCAATGGCGGCACACCGCCCATCACGGTGGACATCGGCACCATCCCTGCCGGGGCGACCGTCATCGTCAGTTATCAAGCCACCATCAATGATCCACTGCCGGCGGGTGTGACGCAAGTGGCTAATCAGGGTCTGGTCAGCAGCAACGAGCTGCCGGTCGAGCCCACGGATGATCCTGACACGCTGCCGGACGATGATCCGACGGTGACCCCCATCACTGCTGCACCGCGAATTGATGCGTTCAAGGATGACGTGCTGTTTGTGGACGCCGACGGCAACAGTGCACCCTCGCCGGGTGACACGCTGCGATATGAGATCACCATCGTCAACGACGGCAACACGGCCGCCACGGGAGTGACCTTCAGCGACGTGCCCGACTCGAACACGGCACTCGTTGCCGGCACGGTGACGACCACCCAGGGGACGGTCACCACGGGCAACGGTGCCGGCGATGCGAGTGTGGCGGTCGATATTGGCACGATCCCGGGCGGGGGAGGCACGGTGCACGTTAGCTTCCAGGTGACCATCGACGACCCGTTGCCGGCGGGCGTGACGCAGGTGGCCAATCAGGGCCTGGTCAGCAGCAACGAGCTGCCGGTCGAGCCCACGGATGACCCCGACACGCTACCTGATGATGATCCGACGGTGACCCCAATCACCGCCGCGCCGGTGCTGGAGGCGGAGAAGCGCGACCTGCTGTTCGCGGACGCCGACGGCGACGGGGTGCCGAGCCCGGGCGATACGCTGCTCTACGAAGTGCGCATCGTCAACAGCGGCAACAGTGCGGCCACGGGGGTGACCTTCAGCGACACCCCGGACCCGAACACGGCGCTGGTGGTTGGGTCGGTGCAGACGAGTCGGGGGATGGTCACCACGGGCAACGGTGCCGGTGATACGAGTGTGGCGGTCGATATTGGCACGATCCCGGGCGGGGGGGGTGTGGTGGACATCAGCTTCCAGGTGACCATCGACGACCCGTTGCCGGTGGGCGTGACGCAGGTGGCCAATCAGGGCCTGGTCAGCAGCAATCAACTGCCGCCCGAGCCCACGGATGACCCCGACACGCTACCCGACGATGATCCGACGGTGACCCCAATCACCGCCGCGCCGGTGTTGGAGGCGGAGAAGCGCGACAGGCTGTTCGCGGACGCCGACGGCAACGGTGTGCCGAGCCCGGGCGATACGCTGCTCTACGAAGTGCGCATCGTCAACAGCGGCAACGGCGCGGCCACGGGGGTGACCTTCAGCGACACCCCGGACCTGAACACGGCGCTGGTGGTTGGGTCGGTGCAGACGAGCCAGGGGACGGTCACCACGGGCAACGGTGCCGGTGATACGAGTGTAGCGGTCGATATTGGGACGATCCCGGGCGGGGGGGGCGCGGTGGACATCAGCTTCCAGGTCACCATTGACAGTCCACTGCCGGCGGGCGTGACGCGCGTGGCCAATCAGGGCCTGGTCAGCAGCAACGAGCTGCCGGTCGAGCCCACGGATGACCCCGACACGCTACCTGATGATGATCCGACGGTGACCCCAATCACCGCTGCGCCGGTGCTGGAGGCGGAGAAACGCGACGTGCTGTTCACGGACGCCGACGGCAACGGGGTGCCGAGCCCGGGCGATACGCTGCTCTACGAAGTGCGCATCGTCAACAGCGGCAATGGCGCGGCCACGGGAGTGACCTTCAGCGACACCCCGGACCCGAACACGGCACTGGTGGTTGGGTCGGTGCAGACGAGCCAGGGGACGGTCACTAGTGGGAATACCGCCGGTGACTCCACCGTGGCGGTGGACGTCGGCACGATCCCAGGGGGTGGCAGCGTGGATATCAGCTTCCGCGTCCGTATCGATAACCCGCTTCCACCGGGAGTGACGGAAGTGTCCAACCAGGGCCTGGTTGGCAGCAACGAACTCCCGGACGTGCCGACGGACGACCCGGACACACCGCCTGGTGGTGATGAGACGGTAACGCCGGTGACCGCGACTCCGAATATCGAAGCATACAAGTCAGACACGCTCCTGGTCGACGCAGACGGCAACGGTGGGCCCACTGCCGGGGACACCCTGGTATATCGGATCACGATCCTCAACAGTGGAAACGCGCCGGCTACGGGGGTGGTTTTCCGGGATACGCCGGACCCTAACACGACGCTGGTGGTCGGGTCGGTGCAGACGAGCCAGGGTACCGTCACCCGCGGTAACAGTGCAGGGGACGCGAGCGTGACGGTGGATATCGGCACCATGCTCAGCGGTCGGGAGGTGTATATCAGCCTGCAGGTGACCATCAATGACCCGCTGCCGGCAGGCGTCACCGAGGTCACTAATCAGGGTGTGATCGAGAGCAACGAGCTGCCGGATGTGCCGACCGACGATCCTGAGACGCTTCAGGAAGACGACGAAACGCCCACGGCGGTGGAGTTGCTCTACTTCCGCGTCGGCGCGGTCAACGGGCGCGTGGTGCGGCTGGAGTGGGCGACGTCCGTGGAGATAGACAACTTCGGCTTCAACCTGTACCGGGCGTCCACCGCGGACCGCTCGCGGGCCCAGTGGTTTGCCTTCGTGCCTTCACAGGCGCGCGGTGGTGGGGCGACGTACGTGTACGAGGACGTCGTACCGGCTGCGGGTGAATGGTGGTACTGGCTGGCAGACGTGGATACGTCGGGCTTGGAGACGTTCCACGAGCCTGTGAGCACTGGAGTAGGGGACAGCGCGTGGTCGCCTCGCGTCTATCTGCCACTGGTCACGCGATAGGTGGGACGCTGTCATACTAGACTTCCGAAGTCTAGGGCAAGGTGCTAGACGGGGCAAATGAACTACTGAAGACTTCGGAAGTCTAACGAATGAGAGGGGAATATGGAGCCAAAAGCCAGGGTACTGACGACGTTGGGTACAGTTCAGGTGCTCGTCGCCGTGCTGTTGTTCATGACAGCCATCGCGGGCCGGCCGCCCATGGTGGCCGCGTCAGCGCTGGGCGTGACGCCCACACCCATCCCGACTACCACCGAGCCGCCTGTTCCCACGTCGGGGCCAACGCTGACGCCTGAGCCGCCCCCGCCATCGCCTGATCTGGTGCTGACCAAGACGGTTGATGCCACCGAGGCCTTTCCGGGGGCGTCGGTCACCTTCGTCATCCGGGTGTGCAACGAGGGCGACGCGACGGCTGAGAATGTCGTCGTCAGCGACGCGCTTCAGCCAGAACTGGAGGTGGTGAGCGCATCTGCCTCGTTGGGCCGAGCCGTTGTCGTGGGCAATGGGGTGCGGGCCGAATTCGGCGACTTGATCCCCGGCATGTGCGCGGAACTCACGATCGTGGCGCGCGTGCGTGATGACGTCCTTCCGGGGACCCGGATCGGCAACGTGGCTACCATACTGGATCTGGTCTCCAACGAGGTGGCGTTCGACGTCGTGGGCTTGCTGCCCGAGACTGGTGGCTCAGTCGTGGCCGTGGCGGCGATGCTGCTGGCTGTGGGGATTGGCTTCCTGGCGGCAGGGCTGTTCTTGATTCGGGGCCGAGTTTCCCAGTAGATGCGCCGATCTCGCAGGTCGGTTGGTCTTCCCTGTCTCCCTGCTCCGGCGGGTGCGTTCGGGATGAACGCCGGTGCGCGGACCAGGTTGCGAGCAGGTCTCCTGGTCTTCATCGTCGTCTGTGCCTGGGGCGCGGCGCTGGCGCCTGCATCTTCTGTCTCGCTTCCACAATCACCTGATCCGTCTTCGTGGCCGCCGGGCGTGCGTCTGCTCGACGCCGGGCCTGGCGGGTTGACGGTGGAGTGGATCGCGCCGAGCATCGAGGTGCGCGCGCTTGGCGATGGAACGGTGGCGCTCGTCGCGCCGGGCTGCGGGCAGATGGGCGAGCCTGGGGCCCCCTGGCTCCCTTTTGTCTCCTCCCTGATCGCGTTGCCCCCCGGTTCGAGCCCCAGCCTGCACGTGACTTCCGTCGAGGAGAGCGAGCGGGCACTGCCGGAACCCCTGGCTGTCGCTCCCCGACCTGATGGGACGGTTCGAGATGGCCAGGGACGCCCCATCGGCGGTGCCTTGATTTCTGCGGGAACGCCGCGCTTACCCGGACCGGCCGCGCCTGTGACACTTCAGGAAGTGGGGACCGTGCGCGGCGTCCGTCTGGCTCGATTGACGCTCTATCCCGCTCGCGCGGAAGGAGATCGCCTGCGCGTCGTGCACCGTCTGCAGGTCGAGGTGCGGTGGACCCAATCAGCGGTGGCGGACGAGGCCTCCATCCCGTCTGTAGCCGATGACGCCTTGCTGCGTCAGGTGCGGGACCAGGTCCTCAATCCGCAGCACGTCGCTCCATCTCCTCGGTTCATAGGGCCGGGCCGGCGTCGCGCGTCCACCGGCGGAGCCGCAACGGCGTTTATCGAGGTCGAAGATCCCGGCCTGTATCGCGTGGAATACTCAGATCTGGCGGACCTGGGTTTCTCGGGTGTGGACCCACACAACCTGGCCCTTTTCCAGGGCGATGAGGAGTTGGCTATCGAGTGGGACGGGGATGCCGATGCGGCGCTCGAGCCCGGTGAGGCGTTTCTCTTCTACGCCGAGCCTCGCTTCAGCCGCTGGGCCTCGGTGGACGTCTATCGGCTGGTGGACGGTGGCGCGCCGGGGCGGCGTATGCCAACCCGGAGCGCGACTCCTGCCGGTCTTCCTCCCGGCGTCCCTTGGGTCGAGCACGTATTCGAGGAGAATCACGTCTACACACCCGACTGCTTTTGCGGTTCCCTCCCGCTATGTCGCGACGGGGATCGCTGGACCTGGGAGACGCTTCGCCTGCCTGACCGTGCGGACCTGGCTTTGCCTTTCGATCTTCAGTCCGTGGACGGCCAGCAGTCCGCCACGCTGACGCTTTGGCTTATGGGCTACACCGACGTCGCCGGCGATCCGGATCACCGCGTCGATGTGTCCGTCAACGGTGCCTCGCTGGGTCGCGTCGATTGGGATGGGCGGCAGGCGATCACCGCGACGCTTGCCATCCCGGCGGGTGTGCTCCGTGATGGACAGAACTCCCTCTCCCTGAGTTTACCTGGTGTCTCCGGGGTGATCGTAGAAGGCGCTTGGGTGGACGCTTTCGCCGTCCGGTATGGGCGCAACCAGGATGCGCTGGGGTCGTCGGTCCGTTTCGGGATGGCGTGGGCCGCTCCCGGAGCGCCACCGGCCAGCCTGTCCCATCGGGTCCACCTGCCTCTGATTGCGCACAATATGCTGGCGTCGGGGGTCGCGCGCGCCTATACTGTCGCGTTGGAAAGCCCTGGCCCCTATCGAGCCTACGATGTCACCGAAGCGCTTCAACCTCGGCGGCTCACGGCCTACACGGTCGATGGCAACGCGGTCAGCGTGGGCGATCTGCCCGGTGGTTCGCCGCGCCGCTATCTCGTCGTCAGCGACGCGGCGGTGAAGCGCCCTGCGCGTGTCCGCGCGCCCGAGCAGCTCGATGGGACGGGCGGCGATGTCGCGGGTGCCGATGTGCTCATCATCACGCACCCTGCCTTTTCCGACGCGTTGGGCCCTTTGGTGAGCTTGCGCCGCTCGCAGGGCTTCACTACCTTCTTAATCGACGTCTTCGGAATCTACGACATCTACGGGGATGGGCGGCCGTCCCCGTACAGCATCCACGCCTTCCTCGCGGACGCCTACGCGACCTGGACGCCCCGCCCGACGTACGTCCTCCTGGTGGGCGATGGTTCATTCGACCCGCGCGGCTATCGCGCGGGGTCGTCCGCGACCTTCATCCCGCCCTACTTGGCGGACGTAGATCCCTGGGCCGGCGAGACGGCGGCCGACAATCTCTATGCCAGCGTGGATGGGGCTGACCACCTGCCGGATCTGCTCATCGGCCGCCTGCCGGTGCAGACACTGGAGGATGCGCGGACCGTCGTGGAGAAGATCGTCCGGTACGAAAGCCGTCCTGTTCCCGGCGCTTGGAACGCGGACGTGCTCCTGGTCGCGGATGATGCCGACGTAGCGGGGGATTTCGCACATTGTTCGCAATCCCATGCCGCCGCCCACGTCACGCCGCCTTTCGGCACAACCACGCACTACTGCGCCGGCGCGTCCCCATACTTCAGCGATTGCTCATCGCGGGATACAGCCCAGATCGGCGCTGCTGTCCTGGGCCGCTGGAACGAGGGTGCGTTGCTCGTCCAATTCACCGGCCACGCCTCCTGGCAGCAGTGGGCTGCGGAGCGGTTTCTCCACCTTGACGACCTGGTCGATCTGCGCAACGCCCCGCGCTTGCCCGTGGTGGTGGAGATGACCTGCTTCACCGGTGCGTTTCACAGGCCCGAGCCGACGCTGGACGAGAGCCTGGTTGTGCTCGAAGGTGGCGGAGCAGTCGCTGCCTGGGGAGCGACGGGGCTGGGCGTGGGCACCGGCCACGCGCGTCTGTCGGATGGCTTCTTCGACGCGATTTTCCCGGATGCCGCGGACGGTTGGGCCATTGACTCCGACCGTCTGCTGCCGGCTGCGGCCGTGGGGACGCTGGGCGAGGCGACGCTGAGTGGCAAACTGGCCCTTGCTTCCAGCGGCGAGAATCTGGACTTGCTGGACACTTTCACCCTGCTGGGCGACCCGGCGATGGCCGTCAACCTGAACCTGGTGCCGTGGGCACACGAGCTATTCCTACCCTCTGTGCTGGAGGGCGGCTAGTTTGTTAGGTTTTCGGGTTTTCTGCGTTTGACATAGGCAGATTAGGGTCGTATAATATTTGTCAAAGGTATATGCTGGTGGTGTCTTGAGCTAGTCGCCGTTATGTCTCACTTCCTTCTGATCCGGTTCCCCACCACCGGAAGTGGCGCCGACTCGATTCGTGTAGTGGCGTGCCATATACGTAGATTCGGTAGGGCGGGGTAACACAACTGGAGTGAGTCGCCGTCGTAGCGGTGGACGATTGCCGTATCAACTACGATGGGTCCGACTCTTGATAGGAGGAACGATGAGTGAGACCATGTTCCAGCAAGGGCATGCCCGCATTGGCAAAGGGTGGCGCGCCATCAGAATGGCGTCTTTGCAGGGATGGTGGCGCGCGGCGGCTGTCTTGGTCATCTCCGGTGTCGTCGTGGCCCTCTATCTGATCTTCCCGGCCTGTGCCGCACTGGCTCAAGGCGGCGGCGAGGGTCAGACGTACTACATTCCCCTGCCCGAGACACAGCTCCGTGAGTCCCTGGATGCGATTTTTAACCCGGGCGCTGTTCCCCCGGGTTACGACGTCATGAGCGTCATCTCGATTGTCCCCGTTGTGGACTCCTCGCTTGTTCCGGATAGTACCGTCATCTACTACGATCACTGGGAGGATGGCTACGAAGGAGACATTGAGAGCCCTGTCCAGGCCACGACTGAGGTTTGGGGCGATGGGAACCCCGCCAATGGTGCTCCCCCGGGCTTTCCCACCGATCCGCCGCTTGGCGCTGGTGACGTCGTCACGCTGGAGAACGAGGTTTTTGTCAATCCTCGCGACACAGCCGATATCCTGTACGACGGCGGCGACAAGTTCTACGCCACCTATCGGCTAGCCGTCAGTCGCGCCGAATGGGCCCGCGATCCCGGCACGCGTCTGGCAGGTGCTGTGGAGGTCTCCGACGTCAGCAAATACGGCACGCACTTCGACGTGCCCGTGGGCGAGGACCTGTTCGCCAACGACCCCTTGAGCACTGTGATGCAGATGTTTGAGTACGTCTCGCTCTTCGTCATGGCCGAGCGCGACGGCACGGTGGTGCAGGTAGACACCGACGGAGACACTGCGATTGACATCGTTCGGACTCTGGATCAGGGCGCGAGCCTGCACGTGGATGGCGGCATCCAGACCGGCGCTTCAGTGAGTGCCAGTGGGCCGGTGCAGGTTGACCTAATCACTGGCGACATCAATCCGACGGGTGCTCCCCCCTGGGGCGAGTTGCGTTGGTATATGCTGTTGCCGACCGGTCTGTGGGGCGATTCCTACTACAGCGCCGTCGGCAGCCGGGCCGGCGGCAACACCGACATCTGGTTGTTCAATCCCAACCCCACGGATATCGCCGTCACGGCTGAGACGGGCTCAGGCGTCGTCTCCTTCGCCGTGTCGGCCGGTGGTGTGTACAGCTATCGAATGCCCGGCGATTCCGGCGCCCATTTCTTCTCGGTGGGCGGCGAGGTTTTCTTCGCCTTGGCCACCGTGGACTCCGCCAGTGAGGACTGGGATTGGGGCTTCACCCTGTTGCCGGAGAGCAGTCTGAGCACGATGGCCGTGGTCGGTTGGGGTCCGGGCCACGACCTGAGCTACACCGGCCCCGGTGGTCCGTGGGAGAACCGCAGCCCGTTGTGGTTGACGGCGGTAACCACGACCACTGTCTACGTGGATTACGATGGCGATCCCTCGACCGGTCCCCTCGTGGATCCACAGCTAAACAGTTGTGATGTCATCAGCACTGTGAACCGCTTCGAGTCCGTGCGCTTCTACGACGACACGGACGGCGACCAGACCGGTATGCGCGCCTACACCGCGGATGGCACCTTGATCACGGCTGCCTGGGGTGAGGAGATGGGGACTGGATACACGGCCAATCCCTACCTTGACCTCGGTACCACCGTCATCCCCGTGTCGTTGGTTCGGTCACGCAAGTACGCGATGCTTGCCGGCGACCTCAACGGGAACGGCCTGGTGGATCCGGGCGACACGGTGGCATACTCGATCACGGTCTCGAATATCGGGACCGGCATCGCCGGCAACACGGTCGTCAGTGCCACCATAAGCGACGACCTGGCCGCCAATGCGTCATACGTTCCTGGGAGCGCGCTTCTGAACCAGGGCTCGGGCCCGGCACCGATACCCGATAACGTGCCACCGGCGACGGTATTCCCCCTGGACGAGGGCGGATACTGGATCAACGGCCTGGTGGTCAGCAATCCGACCAGCGTCACGTTCGATGTAGTCGTCAACAATCCATTCCAGGTCAGTGCTGCCGGTTGCAGTGTGGTCAACGGTGTCCGTGTCAATTCCAGCGCCGGCGATGGAGCGGATTGGGTGATGCTCCCGGTGACGGTCAGTTTGGATCTCGACATCGACAAGACGGTTGAGCCTTCTCCGCCCGTGGCCTGGGAGCCCTTCACGTATGTGCTCAACCTCACCAACTACGGGCCGATGAGTGCCACGCTTGTGCTCACGGACGTTCTGCCGCCTGATCACTTCTACTTCGCTGGCTCCGGTGTGCCTTCGGAGCCGGATGTCGTCGCGGCGAGCGCCCTGGTGTGGCAGAATCTGGGGCCGGTGAATCCGGGTGGGAGTGTCGCGGTCACCTACCAGGTCACCGTCACGCCGGGGATCAGCGGGACGTTCCTCAACGCGTCCGAGGTGTATGCCGTCTGCCCGTGCGGCGCGACGCGTGCGCGTGCCCAGGTGCCCACGGCGGCCGAACTGCTCTATTTCCGGGCGGCGGCCGCGAGCGAGCGCCGCGTGCGATTGGAGTGGGCGACGTCGGTGGAGCTGGACAACTTCGGCTTCAACCTGTACCGTGCGGCGGTGGCGGATCGTTCGGCGGCCAGCCGCCTGGGTTTCGTCCCCTCGCGGGCGCACGGCGGCGGCGCGACCTATGCCTACGAGGACGTCCTCCCGGCCGATGGGTTATGGTGGTACTGGCTGTCCGACGTGGATACCTCGGGTCGAGAAACCTTCCACGGACCGGTGAGTGTCGGCATGGGCGCGAACGTGTGGCAGCAGCAGCTTTTCCTGCCCGTCGTGCTGCGCCAGCGATGATCGCTAGGGAGAGATTGACATGGGGACAAAAGCTAACCTATTGACGGCCGTGGGCATCGTGCACCTCGTCACCGCGGTGGCCCTTGCTCTGGTGCTCTTCGCAGCTTCGCCGCCCGTTTGGACGGGGGCGGCCCTGGGGTTTACGGTGACGCCTCCTGTGCCCTCGCCGCAACCACCACCCACCGAAACCCAAGGCCCTCCCCCCTCCCCCACGGTCGATCGCCCAACCCCCACCTCCGGCCCTACCCCTACCCCTATCCCGCCGACCCCCAGCCCTTCTTCCTCACCGACGCCTGCTCCTGCGCCACCCCCCGCCCCCTCGGCGGAGTTGGTCATTGTCAAGACCGCGGACCGCACGGAGGTACTCCCGGGAGATTCGGTCACGTTCGTCATACAGGTGTGCAACGTGGGTGACGCCACCGCTGACAATGTCATCGTGAGCGATGCGCTGCCGTCCGAACTGGAAGTGGTGGGCGCGTCGGCGTCTCAGGGCGTGGCGGTCGTCGAGGGCAATGGTGTGCGGGCCGAATTCGGTTCCCTTGTTCCAGGTGCGTGTGCCGAGTTGACGATTCTGGCGCGGGTCCGTCCCGACGTGCCTCCGGGGACCCGGATAGGCAACATAGCCACGCTCCCCGATCAACCCTCCAACGAAGTGCCGGTGACTGTTGTGAGTCTATTGCCCGCGAGCGGAGACGTTGCGTCGATTGCGGCAGCGGCGTTGCTGGCAGTCGGCATAGTCCTCCTTATGGCCGGAGCGATGTTTAGGTCTCGGCGCTAGGTGCTGATGCGGCCGTAGGCACAAACCGCGATTCGGGAAACAGACGGCCGCATCGTCTGCGCTGCGGATTCCTGTCGCGGCTGCTTTGGACGTGCGCGTTCAGAGCAGCCGCGAACGCTGTCTGGGCTTCGAGGGAGTTTCGAGGCCCTTTGAACACATCTGTGTTTTGTCAGCTGTGTTTTGTCAGGAGGGGCCATTGCGTGTATAATGGCTCAGAGGAGCGTGCGTGCCTCTCACACGTGAGCCTGGCTGGCTGCTGAAACTAGCACGTTCGGAATCTGTAACGTAGATTGTTCCCACTCAGGAGGAGTGCAGATGTCGATTCTCGGACAGCCCTGGTACGCCATGATTCTGCCCATGTTGCCCGTTCTCTTGGTCCACCTGGCGGGTGTCGTTGTAGCCGTCATTCTGCTTGTCCGCCGTGGCGGCACGCCGGCCATCCTGGCCCTGGTCGGCTTTGGGGTCCTGTTTCTCTCGGATCTCGTTGGCCTGGGACGCGGGCCGTTGATTGGCGCGCTGGCCGGGCAGACGCGACAGCTCGTGCTCGTCAGCTCTGGCGTGAACTGCTGCTGCAGCGTCGTGGACGTCGCAGCCATCGTTTGTCTCATCGTCGCCCTCTGGCAGGCCGTTTCGGGCACCAGCAGTGGGGCCGTCGAGACGAACCCGGACGAGGAGCCGCTGGAGGAGATCGTGGGCGTCTTTGAAGAGGTGCCGGAGGAGGCCCCGCGCGTCACGAGGGTGCTGGACGAGACGCTGGAGGGGACCGTGGAGACCTCGGAAGAGCTTGCTGAAGAGGGTGAGTGAAGACCGCCGAATTTGACTACCAGCTTCCACCGGAACTGATCGCCCAGACGCCCATAGAACCGCGCGACGCGTCCCGCCTGATGGTCGTGGACCGGCGCGCTGGAGAGATCGCCCATCGGCGTTTCTCCGACTTGCCCGAATTCCTCGCTTCAGGCGACTTGCTGGTTCATAACCAGAGCCGGGTCATCCCTGCCCGGCTCTTTGCCCGCAAGCCGACCGGGGGGAAAGCCGAGATACTGCTCCTGCGGCAGCGGGCCGATGGCGCGTGGGAGACGCTGGTGCGAGGCAAACGGGTGCGGGAAGGTCTGCGCCTGGCACTGCTCGATGGCCCTGATGGTCAGCCCATCGGCGCACAGGCCGAGGTGGTCGAGGCGGGAGAGCGCGGGAAGCGCGTGCTGGCCTTCGACCAACCGGTGCTTGATCTGGCGGGGCAGGTGGGCGTCACGCCCCTCCCGCCCTACATCCACATCCCCCTGGCGGACGGTGAGCGCTACCAGACGGTCTACGCGCGCGTGCCCGGCTCGGCGGCTGCGCCCACGGCCGGGCTGCACTTCACGCCGGAGCTGCTGCTCGAGCTGCGGGAGATCAACGTGCGCTCGGCCTTCGTCACCTTGCACATCGGGCTCGACACCTTCCGCCCGGTCTCTGAGGAGCACGTGGAAGAGCACCGCATTCACACGGAATACGGCTCGTTGACGCCCGAGGTTGCCGAACAGATCAACCACACCAGGCTGGCCGGTCACCGCGTGGTCGCGGTGGGCACCACGAGCGTGCGCATGCTGGAGACGGCGGCCATGGCGGCGGCGGGTGGGGAGGCGGGCGCGGAAACCGCGCCCCTACGTGCCTCGGTCGCCGCCTTCGAGGGAAACACCGACCTGTTCATCTACCCCAGCTTCACGTTCCGCGTGGTAGACGCACTGATCACCAACTTCCACCTGCCCCGCTCGACGCTCCTGATGCTCGTGGCCGCGTTCTGCGGCAAGGAACTGCTCGACCGCGCGTACGCCGAGGCCATCCAGGAGCGCTACCGCTTCTACTCCTTCGGCGACGCGATGCTCATATTGTAGCGCTAGACCTGACGGATCAAGGTTAGTGAATGGCCCATAGTACGACTTCCCTATTCTTAAAGATGATTGACCGAATCGCAAAATGTGGTAGAATATAAGTTGTAACCCCGCCGGAGATAGCATCCCCGGCCCGACGCCCCCCGCAAGGGGGGCTGTCCCTTATGAAAGCCACTTCAATGAATCGCGTTATCGCCTATATTGACGGTTTCAACCTATACTTCGGACTTCGTTCCAGGGGTTGGAAGCGTTACTATTGGCTCGATCTCCATAAGGTTGCCCAGTTTCTCCTGAAACCCGGCCAAACTCTAGTCACCACCAAGTACTTCACGGCAAAGGTGAAATCACCTCCTGACAAACAGCGAAGACAGATCACATATCTCGAAGCCCTCGGCACATTGGCCGATTTCCATATCTACTATGGGCACTATCTAGCAGACAAAATCACATGCCGGAACTGCGGTCATACCTACATGACACATCACGAGAAAATGACCGATGTGAACATCGCCGTGGAGTTGTTGACTGACGCTTTCCAAGACAGGTTCGATGTTGCATTGCTTATCTCTGCTGACGGAGACCTCGTCGGGCCAGTCAAGAGAGTCAAACAGCTGTTCCCTCATAAGCGCGTGGTTGTGGTGTTTCCCCCTCGGCGGCATTCCAATGCCCTCAGGAACGTCGCAGACGCCTGCCTACATCTTAACCAGACGGTGCTTGCCAAGAGCGTTTTCGCCGACCAGGTCACCAAAGCTGATGGCTTTGTCCTAGAACGGCCGTCGAGTTGGCGGTAGCCAAACAGCCACCTCCTGCTTCAAGCACACCCTCTTTCGCAAACCCCTTGGGATCGGATGGTCCTCCCGTAGCCTGCTAGCGACGTGGTCTTGCCTTGCGGACCTCAGCCTCCTTCCTCGACGATCGTGTAGTCGTACGTGATCTCCGCCTTGCCGCGCACCGTCGCCGCGACCGAGCAGTACTTCTCCTCCGAGATCTTGATCGCCGATTCCACCGCCTTCTCGCTCAGCCCCTTGCCCTGCACCTGATAGTGGACGTGGATCTTGCGGTAGGTCCAGGGTGGGTTGGGGTCCTGCTCGCCGGTGACGGTCACCTCCAGCCCGGTCAAGCGCTGGCGCTTCTTCTGCAGAATGTTCACCACGTCGTAGGACGTGCATCCCCCCAACCCCACCAGCAGCAATTGGGACGGGCTCATCCCGACGCCGTTCTCCTCGTCCTGCGACGACATCACCACCGAGTGCTTGCTGTTGTCCGTGCCGATGAACTGTCGCTTCCCCGCCCACTTGATTTGCACTGTCTTGGCCATGCGTTCCCTCCGTTCTCTTGCCGGCACCTGGAGGTGACCGGCACTTCTGAGTTCAAGTGCCGGTCACCTGTACGGTTACCGCATTTCAATGCCTGTTCAAGGCCTGATGGCCCGCGTGGCGATGAACATGGGCATGTACTTGGTGAGTGGGTCGTTCGCCTCTTCTGTGTAGCCATCCTCGAACAGATCGCTAAGCAGGAAGCCTGCGTCGAGCTGTCCCCCGATCTGATCCTCCAGCGTGTGGCTGAATTCGAGGGGCGCTCCTGATTCGATGATGCGTTGCCTCTCCTCTGCGGGCAGGCTGCTCGCGTCGGAGTAAGGTAGCGCGTACTTGACCTGGAAGATGCCGCTGCGGTCGGCGAGGTCGTAGTCGAAGAGGTAGGCCGCCGGGTTCGTGAAACCGGCCAGCAGCGCTCCCCCGCGACGCAACACGCGAAATGCTTCCCGCCACACCGGGCGAACGTCCGGGACGAACGTGTTGGAGACCGGATGCACGATCAAGTCGAAGCTCTGATCCGAGAACGCAGACAGATCGGCCATGTCACCTTCGACCAGCGTAATCGCCAGGCCCTCCCGCTCGGCGACGAACCGGTCCTGTGCTAGTTGGGCGGGGGAGTTGTCGAGGACGGTGACCCTTGCTCCTGCCGCCGCCAGGGTGGGCCCCTGCTGCCCCCCGCCGGAGGCCAGGCAGAGCAGATCGGTGCCCGCCAGGTCGGGGAACCACGCTCTCGGGACGGGCTTCGAGGGTGTCAGGAGTATCTCCCACTCTCCTCGTCGCGCGGCGGCGATCACTGCCTCGCTGACCGGCACCGTCCACTGGTTCCCGCGTTCAACCTCTCGATCCCACGCGCTCCGATTGTGCGCCCGGATGTCCATCGTGGCTCTCCTTTGCCCTGGGTATTGACTGAGGCTCAATTCTACTCTGTCCCGCGTCCCTGTGCAAACTGGGCAATGGAGCAGTGGCTGGGTGGGCAGCGACGCTGGATGGAGAAGTCCCGAAGAACACAAGAACGTCTTGACATCTGACGCGATTTCAGATAAACTGAGGGCCAGGTCATAGCGTTCCTGGGCAGGAGTCTCCTCGAAGGGTGGTTTCGCACATGGCGGCGGATGGATTGACCAAGAGCACCCGGGTCAACAAGCCAGTTCTTATGTTGCTGACGTGGCTTGGCTCCATAATTGGCCTGGCTCCCGTGGCGTTCTTCCTGGGCCGGCCTTGCCTGCTGCTGTATGTCGCTGGCGCATCCTTGCTGTCCGCAGTTCTCGTTGGTTTCTCGGAATTGAAGGCCACAGAGACGTCTGCGACCAACTCGCCCAGCTTCCTTGAGTTTCTGCTCGGCGGGCTCAGTGTCGTCTATCTTCCCGCTGCCGGGGGCGCTGGATTGCTCATCGTCTATGGGTTGGTCTATGGGGGGGCCTTGCTCCTGGGCGCGCTCCTCGGCTGGCTGGGCCTGCACGCGCGGATTGTTCCGGAGGCGGTTGCCTACTATCCCACTGCGGTCTTTGCCGTTCTAATGGCCGTCGGCACTGTCGAGGGCGTGAAGGAACTGCAGAGCAAGCTCTACCCGGATGTGGCGGGTATTGAGTCGGCCTTCTACGACCTGATCTCGCGGCGACGCGGGATACTGGTGGCATGCTCGGCACCGGCCGTGCTGGTTCTTGGTGCGGTCCTGGCAGCCTTTCTCGCCAACAGGCTGACCGCCTCGTGGTTCTGCGTCTTCTTGCAGGTGTATCTGTGTATCGTCACCATGCCGCTCGGGCTGGCCGGTGAACTGCCGAAGCGATCCACGTCTGCGATCGATGCTGTCAGGAAGCTTCTTGAGGCAAGCGGGTACCAGACCACGATGTCGCCGAGAACCGAGGACAGGGACGAGGCGATTGATCCACTGTTGATGAACGTGGATCTGTTCGCGTACAACGAGGAACGCGCGCTCGCCCTCCAGGTCAAGACTCGCGGCCAGGCCCAAGGCCTCGTGGACTGGAATGCGGCATCGGCTCTGCAAGACGCTGCTTGGGCGCTCGACGAACTCAGCGACAAGCTTGGCCTGCCATCGCAGCAGGTCGAGCCCCTGATGGTGCTCATAGGGGCGGAGCCCGACGATAGCCTCAGGGCCTTCTCTCAGGCAGAATCGGTCCAGATCGTGGAGATACCGGAGGCGGACGTGCCCCGGATCGCGGTGACTGTCGACGAGGACGACCTGCGGGAGATGGCGGGGCGCTACCCGGGGCTGGGCGTCAGCGTGGGCGACGCGATAGCGCCAGACAGTGAGGTCGACGCACCCGGAGGACAGCCCTGATGTCCCTGGGGTACCTGCTGCCGGGTGCGCCTCCAAGGGAGGCGTCTGCGTTTGAGCGAGGGGCACGCAGTGCTGCCGAGTGGATCGCTCCTCCACAGAGAAGCCCGTCCGAGGCGTTGCGCGACATGCGGCTGCCGCAGTCAGCGCTGGATATTCTGACCCATCCCCTCCTGGACCTGGGCCTCAGTGTCGGCGACAAGACGGTCAGGCCGCGCTATGGCTCCTCACAACACACGTTCACCGTGATAGGCAACGGCGGGCTGGAGCTTTTCCTTCTTCACATAGAGGGCTGGATCCTGGACAATCCCACGGACAGCAAGTACAACGCGCTGGCTGCCCTGCCCTTTGCCTTCGAGGAAGGTACGAGCCTGCTTGTATTGTCCGAGGCACTCAACGTCATCCCGGCGATTCCCTACAGAAACATGATAGCGGAACGGTGGCCGCAGAAGCACCATCTTCAGGCGATCTTCGTGCCCTGGATAGACATATTGAAGCTGCAGACGCTCAGGGCTGACCACGATCGGGCACGCAGGCATCTCAGGGACGTCCTGCATCTGGAAGAGTGGCCCGGCCCTGGACCGGGAGCCTCGTCTGTGCTCGATATGTCGCCCGAGGAGAAGCAGGAACTGAGGAGAATCCTCGCCGGGTTGCCTGACTTTCAGGACGTTCGAGGCCGGAGCGTGATGGCAGACCTGGCGGGGCTGAAGGGTGTCCTGTCCGGATTCGACTTCACGGGAAACCCGGGGACAGTCGCCGGTGCGTTGATCATCCAGCTTCAGACGTACGGAGAAGTGAGCGAGGGACGTCACGCGCTCGGGATGCTGCTCAGTTACTTATCCGGGCTTCCGGACACCCCGCCGGCCACCGTGGCTTTCATGAAGGACGTGATACGGAAATACCGGCTTGTGCCGGACTAGCATTGAGCACTACATCGGGAGGACTCATCGTATGTCAAACGGTTTGCGACCCGAAGAACGCGTCAGGCTACAGCAGATCGTCGCCGAGCTATCCGAGTTTGCGCACGGTGCGGAGCGAGATCGCCGCGTGTTGATGGACATGACGGGCCTTGGAGGTTTGGCCTCGGGACTGGACCTCTCTGGCCCTCCCAGGACCGTGGCCGGGGCGCTGGTCCTTGCCGCAGAGAAGCACGGGGTCCTGGCGGATCGTCCGCGCTACCACGCCCTGGGGGCGCTGCTGAGCTACCTGCTCACGTTGGGAGACCTCCCCAGGGAAGATGCCGCCTTCGTCGCGCGCCTGATCGTGGAATGCGCCCTCGTGACGGACCCGAACTACGTCGGCACGCTGCGCGAGAAGTACGGTCTTGCCGGCGCCGTGGTCAGGCCGCCTGTCCCTGGTCTTGAGCCCTCTTCAGATCGGCCATCAGGAAGGGACTACTCCGATAGGGAATACCAGATCCATCTGCGTGACATACTCGTGACACGCCACAGCACCGAGGACCTGAAGCTGCTTTGCTTCGAGTTGGGTGCCGTGATACCGGATCTGGACTATGACAGTCTCCCCGGTCAGGGGAAGGCGGACAAGGCCAGGGAATTGGTTGCCTTTGTAGGGCGTCGTGGCCGCGTCGCCGACCTCGTGGAAGTCGGCCGAAGGCTGCGCCCCGATATCCCCTGGTAGGTGACCGGCACTTGAAGAACTTTGCAACCATCATCACCCAAACTGCGTTCAAGTGCCGGTCACCTGAACGGCTACCCTGTGACTAAAGGAGGTCACCTGTGCCCCATGTCGAGTTGGCCATAGAGGAACTGCAGAGGCTGACCCGCATCGTCGCCAGCCTGTACGAATTCACGGACCTCGGCGCGCGAGGGCGGCGCGAGATTCTGAGACAGGCAGGTCTGCTCAGGTTTCTCCTCAGGATTGATCTCACGGGGCCGCCCCATATCGTGGCGGGGGACGTGGTTGGCCGGCTCATGGATTACGGCTTCCTGCCGGAGCGTCCAACCCATCACGCGCTGGGGGCGTTGCTTAGCTATCTGCTCACGTTGGGAGACCTGCCGAGGGAGGATGCCAGGTTCGTCGCAGAGCTGATCCTGAAATACGCTCTCGTGGCCGATCCTGCATACATCGACAAGCTGCGCACCGACTACAACATCACGGAGTCGGATGTCCCGCAACCGGCTGAGGCGGGCGCTGTTCCCCTGGCGGTGGAAGCCCCTGGCGCTATCTCCACGGGCCCGAGTTTCGAGGTGGCCATAACGGACGATGCCGCCGCCGAGGGGCTAGAGAGGCTCATAGGCGATGAGACCAACTTCCTGGACATCTATTCCCTGTTTGGAGCGATCTACAGCGCCCAGGCGGTGTGCCTGATCGAGAGGCCCGAAGGGATGCCCCAGGGCACGGGCTTTCTGGTTGGACCGGACCTGGTGCTTACGAATCAGCACGTGCTGAAGAGTGAGAAGTACGGCCAGGCCGCCGTGGCCCGATTTGGCCACATGCTCGACGCCACGGGTGTGGCACTGCCGGGCCAGGTCTTCCCTCTGCGGGCGGGTTTCTACCGCTCCAGCCCGGCGGGGGAGCTGGACTACGCGCTGGTACGCCTGCAGGATCAGCCCTTGCAGGACAGGCTCGTTGACGACGAGGAGGACAAGCTGTCCCTGGTGGACCTGGTTCGCCTGGGCAAGCATCGGGGCTACCTGCCCCTGGCCCCCCGGACGATCCTGGAGCACGAGCGCGTCAACATCATCCAGCATCCGGATTGTGACCCGATGAAGGTGGTCATGACCCACAACTACGTCGTCGAAGATATGAGCGAGACCAGGGTGCAGTATCTAGCTGACACGATGGACGGCTCATCGGGGTCCCCGGTTTTCAACGGGAAATGGGAGGTGGTCGCCTTGCATCACAGTGGACAGCCCTATCCCAAGGAAACCCCTGGAGATAGGATCAAGAAGGTCCTGAAAGGCGTCACCCGCGTGAATGAGGGGATACCGATCCGCGCCATATTGAAGGAGATTGAGCGTTTCCTGCCACGGTAAGGGAAAACGAGGACTGGCAAAGACGAGAGATGGTCACCATAGGTCACCATGCGTAGGAATTGAAGACGTATTCGCAGGCTATCAACACAGGTAAGGAGGACATGTCATGCAAGATGTTACCGCGCTATCTAGCTTCGCCACAATTGTGTGGGTTCTGGCTGGCATCCTGATCAGTCTGGTGCTCCCGGTGGCAGTGAAGACCCTGCAGAATGCAAGAAGCAGACTCGAGGCCGTCAGAAAGCCGACTCTGTGGGAGAGGATCGTTGCCGCGTGGAAGCAGTACGGGGGGAACAAGTACCTGATGATTTTCCTCGCCGCAGTCGTCGTCGCGGTCGTTCTGGTCTTCCTGCTGGGCTTGCAGTTCTACACCTCCCGCGACGCGGCGCTCGCCGGTTTCGCCTGGGAATCCCTGGTCAACAAGCTCTTCGTGAAGCAGCAGCCGCCGGACGATGAGGATGGCGACGGGGACTAGTCTTCCGCCGGGGGAGCCGCTGCCGAACTACAATGGCTCCCCCGGCTGACCTTGTAGCCGCGATTTCCCAATCGCGTAGACGGTGGCTCCCTCCCGGGGCTCCGGGCGTACCCGTGCGCTCAAGCGGACGTGCCCCGTCGTAGCCGCGATTTCGCAATCGCGTCGCTGCCGAACTACGATGGCTCCCCCGGCCGGGCTGACCATGTAGCCGCGATTACCCAATCGTGTAGACGGCGGCTCCCTCCCAGGGCTCCAGGCGTACCCGGGCGCTCAAGCGGACGTGCCCCGTTGTAGCCGCGATTTCCAATCGCGCCCCGGCATTGCTGCGCCAGAGAGGTAGCCGCGATTTCCCAATCGCGCCGCCCGGCGAAACCGCGGCTACACAAGCAGCTACACGCCCGAGAGCATCGCGTGGAGATTCGTCGCCCACGCCTCGATGGCATCCCAGTCGCGGAAGTCCCCCTCCGGCTTCTTCATCGCCTTGATGATCAGCCTCATCGGCAGGGATAGCTTGCTGTAGTCCATCGCGCCCCCGAAGAGCCCCTCGTCCACCGGCTGCACCTCCGGCCCCGCCTGGTGCAACGGCTCCAGGTAGGCCCTTGCGCTGCGCCGGTTCTCCTCCGTGTCCTGCGCCATCGTCATGCATACGACGAAGTAGGCTACGGGCATCTGGCTCAGCGCCTGTTGGTGTCTCTCCACAAATGCCACCGCTTCCTTGTACGGTCTCATGGCTCGCACGCCGCTGCCCACGACCGCGGCGCGGTATTCGCTCACGTCAGCCACGTCTTTGGCCGGGCGCACGTCCACGGTTGCGCCGCCGTCGCGCATCGCCTGCCCGATGGCCTCTGCGATCTCGCCGGTAGAGCCGGCTGCTGTAGCGTATGCGATCAAGATCTTGTCACTCATAGTTCACCTCTCACTCGTTGCCGCCGGATCTGGCGGCTACCAGGCGACCGCCGTGTAGGGCCCCAGCGTCTTGGTCATCTCAACCGCCTCGGGCTGCAGCTTGTACAGGAGGAACAGGTGCTCGGCCCCCTTGGGCAGCAGCTTCGAAACCATGGGGTTGTCGTCCTTGAATCGCTGCTGAATAGCAGGGTCTTGTTCCACGGCGAGCGTGCCCCGGATGCGCACCTGCGACATCGTTCCCGGCTTCCACCACACGCCCTCAGCTCGTGCATTCTGCTCGATTTCCGCGACTTTGCGCGTGTTGCCGAAGGTGAAGAAGTACAGGTCGTCGCCGTATACGGTCTTCATACCCACCGGCCTGACGCGCGGCCCGTTGTCGGTGCCCACGGTCGCCAGAAAGCAGAACTCAGTCTCTTGGATGTATGCAATCACTTCATCGCGTGTCATGTCGAGTCTCCTTTTCTGTGCTTCGTCTGAATGTGTCAGGATGCATCGGCCCGGCAGTTCGCCTAGCAGTTTGTCGGAGAGAAAATGATGGTAAGGTCATTGTGGCTTACAAGATTGCATGTCTCGGTCAGGATTTGATGTAGTCATGCGCCCATCTGCAGCATCGCTCACAGGTTCGGGCTGT